>OOAJ01000009.1_pt1 | contig 184953 bp, 148 predicted proteins | sample 1671241 | NCBI WGS metagenome assembly OOAJ01 (sample SAMN06348136, study PRJEB24527) | human gut metagenome | biome: human gut; feature: ankylosing spondylitis patient; material: feces | host: Homo sapiens | place: China | collected 2015-10
TGCCGGTTCTATTGTTTAACTTTTAATTTTTCGGTAAAAATTTACCGAAGTATTGTACTATGACTAGTTAAATATATAAAATTATGATGTCAAAAAATCAATAGAATGTTCCTGATGACTTCATTATTGCGTAAAAGACTATTTATTGGATATTTTATTACTGGATTTATAGTCATAAGTATGGTTACTGCGATGATAAATGAACGTTGTCGGTTAAAAGAACTTAAGAATCTGATAATTCAAATTAATGAAGCTTATGAGAATTCCAATAAAGTTCATTTGTATATTACTAAGTTGGCAACTTTAGGTGAATCGGTTATAGCATGGGATGAGTCTGATTATAACATATTTCATAATCACCTTTTTAAAACAGATAGTGTTTTACTTGAAATTAAATTAAGGAGTGGTGATTTTTTATGTCCGGTTCAAATTGATTCTTTACGGGGATTGCTTAGAACGAAAGAAATGTACTTGTTTCGAATAATGAAAGCAATCCAATTTGCGAATAAATCTGATAGTATTCTTACTAATGAATTGCCTATAATAGCTACTCAAACAGTAAAAGTGAAGACAATAACTCAGAAAAAGAAAGGATTTGCCGGATTATTTGGAAAGAAGGAAAAGATACAAGTTCCCTATATTACTAATGAAATACAAGATTTTAATAATAGATTGGTTTCTGCCAGAGATTTGCGAAACAATCAGATTGAAACCTATGTGGATAGCCTGCGTTTGCATAATAGGATGTTAAATCAGAAGTTATATGATTTTGTATCGTTTTTAGATAATCAGGTACAGTTGTCATTTACAGAACGAAACTCAGAGGTAACAGAAGTCAAACAAGAATCCTTCCGATTATTTATCGTAATGATGAGTATTGCGGTTTTTATAATATTAATTTCATTTTTAATTATACAATCAGATTTACGTAAAGAAGAAATAATTAAAGCCAAATTACAACAAGCTATTCAGGAAAACGAGAATTTGCTTGATATGCGCAAGAAAATCATCCTGACAGTTTCACATGATATTAGAGGCCCACTTGGTAATATCCATAACTGTGCCGATCTAGTATCGGAAACGCGAGAGAAGAAAAAGCGTGAAATATATTTAGATGACATCCGCCATTCTTGCCAGCACGTCTTGCATTTGGTCAATAATCTGATGGATGCTTACCGTATTAATGAAGCTGGAGATTTACATAATGATATACCTTTTTATCTTAACCGTTTTTTAAAACGAATTTCAGATGAGTTTTCTCGTAAAGCGACTTCAAAAGGTCTTATTTTATATTCTGAACACAAAGGATTAAATGTAACTGTAAAAGGTGATGCGGACAAACTCGAACAGGTACTGGCCAATCTACTTACAAACGCTATCAAATTTACTTCCAGAGGAAACGTCAATTTTCATACTGAATATTCAGAGGGAAAACTTCGGATTGAAATTAGAGATACCGGTATAGGGATGGACGAGGAAACAATGAAAAGAATATTTGCTCCATTTGAGCGTGCCGCACAGGATGTCAATTCTGAAGGTTTTGGTTTGGGACTTTTTCTTACCAAAGGATTAATTAAGGTTTTGGAAGGAAAAATGGATGTGGAAAGTACACTCGGTAAAGGAAGCGTATTCAGGCTGGAACTTCCTTTGCCTGAAACGGATGAGTTAGTTGAGGAAGACAAATCGGACCATAATACAATAACTATATTGCCTAAGAATGTTCTTGTAGTGGACGATGATCCTATACAACTGAAAATAGCAGAAGATATGCTCGGGCGCAAAGGTATATCCTGTAAAACCTGTAAGAATGCACGTGAAGTAGTGGCCGCTCTTGAAAATTCTGAATATGATTTGGTCTTGACAGATGTACAAATGCCTGATACTGACGGATTCTGTTTGTTAAGATTGCTTCGCAATTCGGACATCGGCAATTTTAGAACTGTTCCAGTAGCAGTCATGACTGCCCGTGGTGATGGAAATTCCGGAATTTATGAAAAAGAAGGATTTGCAGGCTGTATTCATAAACCGTTCAATATCCACGGACTGCTCGCTTTTTTATCCACCATTGTATCTCGTACACAAGTTTCAGTTTCCGGAGATTTTGATTTTTCCAGTTTACTGGAGAATACGGATGATTATAGTCATATGCTTTCTCTCGTTGTTATGGAATCTGAAAAAGAACTGGAGGAGATGGAATCTGCTGACAGGATAACCGACCGTGAGACCATGAGAAAAATAATACACCGGATGATGCCTGTATGGGAAATGCTCGAGAAAGATAATATTTTACGTGATTTTCAAAGAATATTGCATGACAGTGATAGCCAAAACGAAACTGTTCATGAACATGCAATACAAATCATGGAGTGGCTTAAAAAATTAATAGAAGAAACAAAAAAGGAACTGAAGAAATATGAAAATCCTCATAGTTGAAGATAATATGATACTCTGCGGTATGATTGAAAAATGGTTGCAAAAAGCCGGTTACGAAGTTCTAACCGCAATGGACGAGCCCGGAGCACGTAGTATTCTGAAGAAAAACGAAATCAATCTTGTGTTGGGAGACGTACGTCTGCCGGAAGGAAATGGTATCAGCCTTCTGGAATGGATGATGCGTTCTAATGTGGAAGTTCCATTTATTGTCATGACAGATTATGCCTGTATCACGGATGCGGTCCGTGCCATCAAGCTCGGTGCTAAGGATTATTTGCAAAAGCCTGTTCATCAAGAGCAACTGATAGAATTAGTACATAGCATGCTTAAACAACCTGTTATTGTACGTAAAGAATGTTCTTTTGTTGAACGTACCAGTGAAGCAGCAAGAAAATCCGCTTCACTGGCTCGTCGTGTGGCACCGTCGGATCTTTCTGTTATGATATTTGGTTCGAGTGGAAGCGGTAAAGAGGTGATAGCCCAGATGATACACCGTTATAGTGACAGACGTGACAAACCATTCGTTGCCGTCAATTGTGGAAGTATACCTAACGATTTGCAGGCTTCTGAATTTTTCGGTGTAGTCAAAGGAGCTTTTACAGGAGCTGTTGCTGATAGGAAAGGACATTTTGAGACGGCCAATGGAGGAACCTTATTCCTGGATGAAGTTGGTAATATGCCGTATTCCATGCAGATTCTTCTTCTACGTGTCCTTCAGGAAAAGGAGTTTAATCCGGTAGGAAGTGATAAAGTGAAACATACGGATGTACGTATCATTTCTGCTACCAATGAGGATATGAAAAAAGCGGTGGAGGAAGGTCGCTTTCGTGAGGATTTGTATTATCGCCTTGCAGAACTCGAAATTGTTCAACCGCCATTAAAAGATTGCAAAGACGATATTCTTCCGCTTGCCGAATTCTTCAGAAGAGAACATTCCTGTAGAATCCGTGTCAAGAATGAGGGATTTACCGAAGAAGCGAAAGCATGCATGCTGGGATATGACTGGCCTGGTAATGTGCGGGAATTGAACGCAAAAATCAAACGTGCGGTAATTGTTGCGGATAATGTATTATTGGATGTTTGTGACTTGGGACTGGACAATGTAGATTGTAGTGACAATCCGGATATTCGTATCATTCAGGAAAAGGAAAAGATACGAAACCTGCTTGAGAAAAATCATGGTAATGTCAGCAAGACAGCAGTGGAACTCGGTTGCAGTCGTACAGCCCTGTACAAGAAAATGAAGAAACTTGGTCTGAAGTAATCTTTATTCTTTAAGGCGGTATACCAGTCTGCATACATTGTTTCGGAATGTTTTGGACTCACGCAAAGTCCATTGTCCGAATTGAATCTTTCCGGTTATGTTTTTCCCGCTTTTGTATGATATTGGAAGCAGGTAAATGACCAGTTCATCTGCGAGTCGGAAGAGAAATACACCACCCACATATTCTGCACTTTTTTCATCTTCTACCTTCATGAAAAATGTGCAGTCTTTTTCATGTCTTTCCTTGGCATCCATCAAATCAAGCATACCGTAATGCGGATACATGTTAAATGTAGCCCGCTCTTCCCAATAAGGGAAACCGTTCCGGTCTGTCCTGAGCCATTCCATCAGTTCCTCATTTTTATCCGGTAGAAATCCGTCCAATGTGACGGGCATAATAATCTGTACTTTTGCCATACCTCTGCTTGTTAAAAATAAAAGCATGAAACCCATGCTTATTTCGAACAGAGGCTCTGACAAAGCCCAACACAGAAACTCGCATGGGCTCACGCTATAAGGTATAGCATAAGCCTCACGCAATAGCCTCCGTGTTTTTGAATTTGTCAGATTCCTGTTCGAGACATCTTGCGACTTATGTATATAATCGACGGAAACATCCCGTAATCCGCCGTTATGTTCTATTTCAATTTCAAAGATAAGGAATGTTCCCTGAAAATCAAACTGATTCAGGATTTATTTGTCATTCTGTATCTATTCAGCTTTTCTTTTCTCCTCTTCTGCACTTTCTATTCCCAGCCGTTCACATAGTTCCGGGTCGCTCTTGATACGTTCCATCTCATCGTTGATGATAGCCTGTGCATCCGCCTTTATCTGGTCATAATTGCGCTGTATCTGTTGGAGCATGATGTCATTTCCTTCACTGTCCTTGAACCTGTTGATAACCGGGATTTTTTTATAAGCCTTTTCTTCCGCACTTACTTTGGCATGGTCCACGATAATTTCCGCATGGAAAATCTTTTGGTCGATTTTCTCACCGAAATTATCCGATACGGAACCGACAAACGTACCCTGTGAGAGGTTGGAAATTTTGGATGCTGGAATCAGTGAGTCCAGCTGGGTGTTGATAGATGTAGAGACATCCTGACGGTTGATGGATATGGACTGCCGTTTCTGCAAAATCTTTCCGAAGCGTTCGGAAAGTGTCTTGGCCGTTTCGCCGACCACCTGACCGCTGAATATGTTGCCGACTGTATTTTGAATCACCTTGCTTTCCTTTTCACCGTAGTCACGGTTAAGCTGGCTGAAGTCCTGGAATCCCAGACAGACCGCCACCTTGTTGGAACGTGCCGTTGCAATCAGGTTGTCCAGTCCTCGGAAATAGATGGTAGGAAGCTCGTCTATAATGACCGTGCTTTTAAGCTGCCCTTTCTTGTTTATCAGTTTGACGATTCTGGAATTATACAGTCCGAGCGCTGCGGAATAGATGTTCTGTCGGTCCGGATTATTGCCCACACAAAGGATTTTAGGTTCCTTCGGATTATTGATGTCCAGAGAAAAATCATTGCCTGTCATGACCCAGTACAGTTGTGGAGAAATCATTCTGGTAAGCGGAATTTTCGCCGAAGCTATCTGGCCCTGAAGCTGGTCTTGTGCCCCACCCTTCCAGGCATCCATGAAAGGAGAAAGGTAGTTCTCCAGTTCCGGATAGGAAGTCAATATGGTAAACAAATCAGAATAAGGTTTGTTCAGCAGTTCCACGGCATGAGGGAAGCTGCAATAGATACCATTTTTGTATATTTTCAAATACCAGATTATAGCTGCCAAAAGGATAATAGGAGACTCTACAAAGAAGTCACCCTGTTTTTCAATCCAGGTCTTGTTCAAATTTAACATGATGGTATAGCTTGCTTCGTATGCGTCAGATATGTCTGTCATGAACTCCGGATTGATGGGATTGCAGCGGTGTGAACGGTGCGGATCATCAAAATTGATGACGTAAAAATGCGGTTTTACCTTATATTTGTCCATATTGTGCAACAATGTATTATAGGCAATGGTTGAAAGGTCATCGAATTTGTAATCATAGATATATACACTGAAACCTTTGGAAATCATCTGTTTGATGTAGTTGTTCACCACTGCGTAGGATTTACCGGAACCCGGTGTTCCCAATACGATGGTCGCGCGGAAAGGATTGACCACGTTGATCCATCCGTCGTTGAGTTTGCCGCCATACTGGAATCTGGTGGGCAGATTGACAGAATATTCATTCTCCATCAGCCTTGTCTCCTGCATGAAGGATTCGTTTTCCATATTGAACACATCCTCCATCAGGTTATGCCTGTAAAGCCTGCTGATCCACAGTCCCGCCATGAGCAGGCATAGATAACCGGCTGCAAGTGTCACCACATACAGGGCAGTAATCGCTTCGTGTGGAAAAGGCAGGTCAAGCAGCCACCAGTTCATGAAAAACAGAACCGCCCCGGCAGTGAGTACCGCCCATATACGCTGCCATGTAATCTTCTCACCCTTGACTCCGATAGTACCCATACAGGATATGGCCAGCAGAAGCACTGCCATCAGTTTTGTCCAAAGGATACAGCCGAATATACCGGTTGTCCTGTCAAAGTTCATCAGTATCCGGTCTATGACATCCAGATTCAGATGCCAGGCACTCATACTGGGATAGCAGTATACATAAACGTGGACTACCAGAATAAAAATACTGACAGCCCTGCCGAATTCCATAATCTTGGCAAGGGCTCTCAAATCGTCTTCCTGTTGCATAATGATGTAGATGATTGTGGGGGAATCCGTTGTTCCCCCTGTTGTTGACTCATTTTGATTGATCAGATACCGCGTGATTTGCGTTTCTGCGGTTTCTTTTTCCGTTTCATGCGGCGACGGAACGCTTCTTCCTCGTAATCGACTGCCGGATTTGCCTCAAAGGAGAAGATGCCTGCCGCCTGTTCAAGCGCACTGTTTTCTTCCATACGGTGGCCGTACCGTTTCCAAAGTTCCTCCGGACCGGACTGTTGTCTGTCCTGCCAGGGTATTCCTTCCCACCAGTTGACAAGGCCGTTGAATACGTTGGCGGAAAACTCCTTTCCCATACGTGAACCGTTGAACGCCTCGCGCCGTTCATGGTCTATGAATGTGACACCGTAGATACGTCCGGTATCGTTCCTTCGGAATACCACATCAATGTGCTCCTGTTTCAGCAGTTCCCTGAATTCCTGTTCCGATTTTGCGTTACGCATGGCCCATACGACCTTGCCGGATATGGCAGGAGCCCATCTGCCTTCCTTGAAGTCCTGTGTATGCCGTAACATACGTTCGGACAGTCCCGTATTTCCGAAACGCTTGCCGAACCTTGCACTTTTTATCGGAGGGCTGACTACTTTTCCAATATCATCTGTAGCCGAATAGATGATACCCGTATAGGGTGTTCCCATGTAATCGCCTAGTAGTTGTCGGGCTTCAATGTTCAGTGTGGAAAGCAGTGCGGAATACTCTCCGAAAGTCTGGAAACGGTAGCTTTCCAGTACGGCCTTTAGTGTGTTTCCTATCTGATGGCGTATATCCCCCTGTGAGGCATCCACCTTTTTCAGTTCCGCTTTCGGATTCCGTCTTTCCGCATCCGCACTGTTACGCAGTCCGAATTCCTGTTCCAGTTCCCGGCAGGCTGTCATTGAACGGCGGTGTTCATAGGAGTCATTGATTTTCCTTCCTTCATCGTCAATGCATACACTCACGATATGTATGTGCGTGTTGCAGGTATCTCCATGTCTGTACACGATGAACGGCTGGTCACCATAACCCATTTTCTGCATGTATTTCTCTGCCAGTTCCGCCAGCCTGTCATTGTCCAGCCTGTCTTCCGGTGCCGGGCTGAGGGCGATATGCAGGACCGGCTTATCCGTCCTCCTGTTTGCCGTCAGATGGTTTTCAAATGAAAGGAGAGCTAGACGCATGTCCTCGCTCGGCAGTCCCGGGCGGTCGGAAATCATCCGGTGTCCGGAAAGGATTTCCGCCGTCCCCTGAAATACCTTTTCATGATTATAGGCCAGTGCCCCGTAAAGACTTTCTCCGTGACTTATCTTTGCAACCATTTCTTTTCATATTCTTTAGTTAAGGCCATAATCTGTTTGTTGAGCAGTATCAGTTCCAGGGTAGCCTTTTCAAGTTTGTAAAGCAAGGACATCGCCCTTTTTTCCCCGAAGTTTTTCTGTACGGCCCTTACGACCTGATTGTAATTGTTGCCTATTGCCTGGAATTGTCTGTAAAATTCCCCGAGCCGGATGTAATAGTCCATGGAAACCTTGTCCACCTTGATTACCTTCAGCTGTTCTGAAAAGATTGATTTCTTGATAAAGATTGTCCTGTCCCTTGCTCCGGATTCCAGAAACAGTCTTTCAAATCTGCTTTTCTCCTGTGCGTTCAGACGGAAATTGTACTTGTAGTCCGCCGGATCAGTCTTCGGTTTTCTGCCTGTCCTTCTTGCCTGTTTTTTCTCCATGCTTTTCTGCTTTTGGGTTATTTTTCTTTCTCCGTCAGATTTTCCGACTTTGGAGGAAAATCTCCCGACCGTTAGGGAGGGCAAGTTGGTTTTTGTATGGCAGAATACTTTCTGTCGTACAAAAACACAACTTGCTCTGTTCGTTTGAACAGAGAATCCACCTCCAGCGGATTGCTGCGCGACGTGAGCGGCGTGCTGCTGTCCGTCGGAAGATGTTCCAAGCCGTTCATCGGTTCTGACTTTGCAAAATTATGACCGTGTAAACAGTTGTGAAATAGCGGATTGTATGACATATAATGACGCCTGATGACATCTGATGTCATGGTATTGGTTACATATTACCTGTATGCTTGAAAGACCTTATTTTTGACGCGATTTAAGCGTGCAATATTGCAATAACATAATGACATAATAACATAACAACATGGTATTGCAATAATATAAGGACATAATAACGCGGCAACATAATATTGTAATAACATGAGGACATAATAACATGGCAATATAGTATCACAATAGCGTAATGCCATTGTAAGATTAGTGAAAGAAAAAGTGAATATTAACCCCAAAAACAAAAGGTATGAACAAACGTCCGATTCTTGTCGCCTTCAGCAATCAGAAAGGCGGTGTGGGCAAGTCCACGGTAACAGCGGTTCTTGCCAGTTATTTTAATTATGTAAGAGGTCTGAAAGTTGCTGTCGTTGACTGTGACTATCCCCAGTTCAGTCTGGAAAAACTAAGGGGAAGGGATTTGAAGAACCTTGAGAAAAGCGAGTATCACCAGCGACTTTTCTGCCGTCAGTTTGAAGACGGTTCCCGTAAGGCCTATCCGATCGTCACTTCCACGCCGGAGGCAGCCGCAGAGATTCCCGGCAAACTGGAAGGCGACTATGACCTGATATTCTTCGATCTTCCCGGAACGGTGAACTCCCGTGGTGTATTCGAGTCCGTCATGAACATGGATTTTATCTTTACTCCCATTGTAAAGGACCGTATGGTCATGCAGAGCAGCCTTTCCTTTGTATCGACCGTTCAGGATTTTATCGGACAGCATCCGGAAGCTCCCCTGAAGGACATACGTTTATTCTGGAACCGTATGGACAGCCGTACTTCAAAAGAACTGTATGTAATGTATAATGCAATAGTGCTTCGTATGGGGTTGAAGGTCTTTGAAACCGTACTTCCGGATCTTGAACGTTTTAACAAGGAAATGACACCTTCTTCCAGGCAGCATTTCCGCTGCACCCTTCTTCCTCCTTCCGAATCACTACTGAAAGACAGCCGTCTTGAGGCGTTTGCCCAGGAGATGGAACGTATCATATTTCCGGGATAATGGCTATGGCAAAGAAAAGAGAGATATTCAAGGTGGACGAGGATGCCTTGAAAGACATGATGGCCAGTGAATCCATTTCCTGCGGTAAATCTGGAACTGATGTCGGCGAGAATGTTCTTCCTGTCACAGAAAAGGAAAAAAATGTACCGGATGTAAAGACACAGGGACAGGAAAAGTCCCGGAAAACGATACGCGCCGATCCCGGACTGGAAGAGAAGGTGGAAATGTATAAGGAACTGTTTCTGGACAGAAAGAAGTCCGTACACAGAAAGCAGACCTATATCAGCTATGACATGTATTGCAGGCTGGCCCGTATCCTTCCCCTTCTGAGTGATGACATGAGTGTGCCCGCTTTTTTGGATAATGTGCTGGCACACCATCTTGAGACTTACAGTGAAGAGCTTGGCGAGCTGTTTCGCCGAAAAACCCCAAAAACATTCTGAAAATGATATGGATTGTATTGACTGTTGCCGTATTGGTTTGCGGTCTGCTGTTATGTTGCGTTTATTTACTATCCAATAAGATTTGTTCACTGAAAAGACAGGTCAGAGAGTTGAATGAGAAAATAGGAATAGCGAACTGCTTTCCCGAATATAGCCGTGTGTATCTGAACGATACTCCAGTCGGGAAAGGACGTCAGATTCGTATCCGTTGCGGTTTGTACAACAAGGCAAGCCGCCTTATTCCGTTTATGGCTCCCGGCATGAGTGTTTCAGTCTATGTGAGCAATATCGTGGAGGAGCACTTGAAACGCCACGGAGAATTGCTGAAGAATGAACTTGAATGTTTTCTCTATAAGGATTCTTTATGGAAGAACTGATATACTTCTGTGTACGGATTGTCTGTATAGGCTATTTGCTGTACAGCGTGTATGGCTGGAGAAGGCGTATCGAAACTGTTTGTACCCTGCTTTATGGGAAACCTTGCGTGAAGAAGGAAAATAAAGAAGCTGCCGGAACGGAATCTGCGGTTTCAGATGCAGAAGTGATGGGAAGTACCCGTTATGTCTATCTGGACGAGAATGCCGGAAAGACTGCCGTTCCCTTCATGAGCCAGCCACTTGAAAGGAATTTTATCGGTGAGGAGGAGGATGTGCAGCAGGAAGATGTGGAATGCAACCTTCAGCTGGATAAAATGAAACTCCTGCAGGAAGTCCAGGAAGACCTTGATGCGGAGTCTCCCGAAGTGGAATCCGTATCACCTGTTCTGTCCAGCAGGGACATGGAAGTACTCGGCGAATATCTGACACATCAGGATGAAGCCGACCATGAGAAGGCCATGCAGGCGGCCCGTGTCCTGTTCTCCATCAGGCAGACCAGCCTGATTGATGTGTTCCTTTCCAATATGGAGAATTCCGCGATTGTAGAGGAACTGATAGACAGGTATCTTGATGAGGACGGCAATCCCAAACCGCTTAAAGTAAAGGATGGGAATGAACCGTCTGACGAGTGGCGGAAATATATCTGACACCGATATATTCAGGCATCCCGGAAATCTTTTCGGGATGCTTTTTTTATGTCTGTAAGGCTTCCTGAATGACATCTGATGACATCTGGTGACACCTGATGACGGTGTTGTATCACAGCGGTTTAAGCCTTATATATTTGCAGTCGAATTCAACATTTATGTCAAACCCCAAAATGATTCAACAATGAAGAGAAGAATCCTATTTTCAGTATTATGTGTGCTGGCAGCGGCAGGTGCCTTCGCACAGGGACAGGGTCTTGCCGGCATCAATGAGGCTACCAGCCTTATGACTTCGTATTTCGATCCGGCCACCAAATTGTGTTATGCCATCGGAGCCGTACTCGGTCTGGTCGGCGGTATCAAGACGTATGGCAAGTTCAGCAGCGGTGACCCGGATACGTCCAAGACTGCGGCAAGCTGGTTCTTCGCCTGCATCTTCCTGATTGTGGCCGCCACCATTCTCCGTTCCTTCTTCCTATAAGCCATGGATTACCGTATCAACAAAGGAGCAGGCCGTCCGATTGAGTTCAAGGGCTTGAAATCACAGTACCTGTTCTTTTTTGCCGGAGGCCTTGTATCGGTCTTTCTTGCGGTGGTTGTCCTGTATATGGCCGGTGTCAGCCAGCTGGTATGCCTGTCTTTCGGGGCGATATCCGGTACCCTTGCCGTATGGCTGACTTTCCGCATGAATGCCCGCTACGGTGAGCATGGGCTGATGAAGATGCTGGCCGAGAAACGCCATCCGCGCTATCTGTCAGCCCGTCGCAGAATATTCAGAGCATTAACCAAAAAGAAGAGAAAGAAATGAGAAGTGTATTGAAGGCCTGTGATCTGGAAGACAGATTCCCGATTCTGGCCGTGGAAAACAACTGCATCGTAAGCAAGGATGCGGACATTACGGTAGCCTTCGAGGTCGAGCTGCCTGAACTGTACACGGTGACGGCGGCGGAATATGAAGCCATTCACGGTACCTGGGTAAAGGCCATGAAGGTGCTTCCAAATTATTCGGTCGTGTACAAGCAGGACTGGTTCGTCAAGGAAAACTACCGGAGCGAAGGAAACGGGACGGAAAGTTTCCTGTCCCGCAGCTATGAGCGTCATTTCAACGAACGCCCGTATCTCAGACACCGCTGCTTCCTGTATCTGACAAAGACCACACGCGAACGTGCCCGTCGCCGCAGTGATTTCAGTACCCTGTGCCGCGGCTATATCCTTCCCAAGGAAATCACGGACTGGGATTCGGTCGTGAAATTCCTGGAGGCGGTGGAGCAGTTCGAGCGTATCATGAACGATTCGGGGCATGTCAGGATGAAGCGTCTCAGAACGGAAGAGGTGGTCGGAACGGAAGAATGTCCCGGGCTGATTGAAAGATACCTGACTCTCGGTATGGAGGACACGCACCCCGTATTACAGGACATCTGCCTTGATCCGGAACGTATGCGCATCGGTGACAAACGTCTTTGCCTGCATGTACTTTCCGATACGGAAGACCTTCCCGGCAGTGTGGGCACGGACATGCGCTATGAGCGCTTATCCACGGACCGTAGCGACTGCCGTCTTTCGTTTGCGGCTCCGGTAGGACTCCTGCTTTCATGCAACCATGTCTATTCGCAGTACGTGTTCATCGATGACGCGCAGGAAATCCTGCAACGCATGGAAAAGACCTCACGCAACATGCTGTCCCTGTCGAAATACAGCCGCAGCAATGCCGTGAACTATGAATGGGCAGAAATGTATCTTGACGAGGCGCATACGAAAGGGCTTGTTCCGGTACGGTGCCACTGTAACGTACTGGCCTGGGCGGAAGACGAGGAAGAGTTAAGGCGTATCAAGAACGATACCGGCAGCCAGCTTGCCCTGATGGGATGCGTACCCCATTACAACACGATAGATACTCCGGTGCTGTACTGGTCTGGTATTCCCGGCAATGCGGGCGATTTTCCGGCTGAGGAAAGTTTCTATACCTTTCTGGAACAGGCTGTCTGCCTGTTTGCTTCGGAAACGAATTACCGCAGTTCGCCCAGCCCGTTCGGTATCCGTATGACGGACAGGCAGAGCGGCGTACCGCTTCATCTGGACATCAGTGACCTGCCCATGCGCAAGGGAATCATCACCAACCGCAACAAGTTCATACTCGGTCCCTCCGGCAGCGGTAAATCCTTCTTAACGAACCATCTTGTCCGCCAGTATTATGAACAGGGTACCCATATCCTGCTGGTGGATACCGGAAACAGCTATCAGGGACTTTGCAGCCTGATTCATGACCGGACACATGGCGAGGACGGTATCTATATCACCTATGAGGAGGACAATCCCATCGCCTTCAATCCGTTCTATACGGATTCCGGGGAATTTGACGTGGAAAAGCGTGAAAGCATCAAGACACTGATACTCACACTCTGGAAACGTGAGGATGAAGCCCCAAGGCGTTCTGAAGAAGTGGCCCTTTCTGGAGCGGTGAACGCATACATCCGCAGGATAACGGAAAACAGGGATGTCAGACCCGATTTCAACGGATTCTACGAGTTTGTGCGTGATGACTACCGCCGGATGATTGAGGAGAAGAAAGTCCGTGAGAAGGATTTTGACATCGACGGTTTCCTGAACGTGCTGGAACCGTTCTACCGTGGCGGTGATTATGATTTCCTGCTTAATTCGGACAAGGAACTGGATCTTACCAACAAGCGCTTTATCGTATTTGAACTGGACAATATCAGCGGAAACAAGGTGCTTCTGCCCGTGGTCACGCTGATAATCATGGAAACCTTCATCGCTAAGATGCGCCGTTTGAAAGGCATCCGTAAGATGATACTCATTGAGGAATGCTGGAAAGCCCTGATGTCCGCCAATATGAGTGAGTACATAAAGTATCTTTGTGCGCCCGTAAAGGTTGCATCGTAAATATCTCTTTGGCAAGAGATTAGGAACGTGTTCTTTGAAAAATAACCTATCATCAGCCGACTTATCTGTTTCGGGAAAACTTAACCGAGCAGGGAGTGTAGCATGTCGGAAAAGTCATAAGTCAGTTAGTTACCAAACTGCGACTGAATGGCGAGATGAAAAGATAGATATGAGGATAAAGTCCGAATTGATTGAACGATAGTCTGAGTGGTCCCCCTTGAGGCTATGGCGTAAGGTAACTATCAACCGCCATATCGTGATAATACTTCAGTGAATAGGTATGAATGTAGCAAGAACTTATCACGACACAAGCGCAGTAAGCGATTAAAGGACGGAAGTCGTATCCGACAATCTATCATGCCAACAGTTACGATGTGATAAACGGGGATTACCTATCCCGAAGTGCCGAAAGGCTATTAGGTTTGACCTATGAAAATTCGGAGTGGTAACGGAGCTTCCATAGTAGTCCGAGCAAGGTAACACCTTGTACATGGCGAAGGGAAGCAGCTAATTATTAATACAATTAACGGAAAATGTGAGAGACATTATGAGAAGTCCAGAAAGAGTATTAAACAGTCTGTCAGAACACAGTAAGGATGCAAGCTATAAGTTTGAACGCCTTTACAGAATTTTGTTCAATGAGGAAATGTTCTATGTTGCCTATCAGCGTATTTATGCTAAAGAAGGTAACATGACTAAAGGTTCGGACGGTCAGACCATTGACAACATGAGCCTGAAACGAATTAAAAAGTTGATTGATACGTTAAAAGACGAAACGTACCAGCCCCAACCGTCAAAGAGAGTGTACATACCGAAGAAAAACGGTAAGAAAAGACCTCTTGGCGTACCGACTTTCAATGACAAGTTGATACAGGAAGTGGTAAGAATGGTATTGGAAGCCATATACGAGGGGAGTTTTGAATATACCTCGCATGGGTTTCGTCCCAATCGAAGCTGCCATACTGCATTAACTCATATCCAAAAGGAGTTTAGCGGTGCAAAATGGTTTGTAGAGGGAGATATAAAAGGCTTCTTTGATAATATAAACCATGATGTATTGATAAGCATTCTTTCGGAACGCATTGCGGATGAACGATTCATCCGATTGATACGCAAGTTTTTGAAAGCTGGATATATTGAAGAATGGCAATTCCACAATACTTACAGTGGCACACCGCAAGGTGGTATCATCAGCCCGATATTGGCTAATATATACCTTGACAAGCTGGATAAGTATATAAAGGAATACACTGCCAAATTCGACAAAGGGAAGAAACGAAAATTCAGTAGAGAAAGTATGGACTATAAAAATGCAAGAAGCCGTACTGTGCGAAGATTGAAGTCCGTAAAAGACGAAAGGCAAAGGACAAAGCTAATCCTTGAACTGAAAGCAATAGAACAAGGACGGGCTAAATATCCCAACGGCGAAGAAATGGATGCCGATTACAGAAGGATGAAATATGCAAGATATGCAGATGATTTTCTTGTGGGAATTATCGGAAGCAAGCAGGATGCGCTACAGATAAAGGAAGATATTAAAAACTTCCTTGCTGATAAATTGGCATTGGAACTGTCCGATGAAAAGACACTTGTCACCCACACGGAAAGACCTGCCAAATTTCTCGGATATGAAATCACTGTAAGAAAGTCCAACGACCAAAAAAGGGATAAACGGGGTAGATTAAGAAGAAGAACCTATGGTAAAAGGGTCTGCTTAAATGTCAGTATGGAAACTGTCCGTAAAAAACTTTTCAATTTGGGAGTCTTGGAACTGACAAACCGTAACGGAAAGGAAATATGGAAACCGAAATGTAAATCGGGACTGATATTCAATGACGACCTTGAAATCCTTGATAGTTATAATCGAGAAATCGTGGGTTTCTATAACTATTACTCCATAGCTAACAACTGCGCCCATGCCTTGAATAATTTCAGTTACATCATGGAATACAGCATGTACAAAACGTTTGCAGGCAAATACAAGTGCCGCACACGTGAGGTAAACAAGAAATATCGCAAGAACGGTAGGTTTACCATAAAGCACATGACTAAAACAGGTGTAAAGGAAAGATACTTTTATAATGGTGGGTTCAAACGAAAAAAGCCCACCTATAAATCGGAATGTGACACTATGCCACGGACAATTTATACCGCAGGGCGGACAAGCCTTGTTGAAAGACTAAAAGCCCGTGAGTGTGAATTATGTGAAGCGACAGACGACCTTGTTATGCATCATGTAAGGAAACTAAAGAACTTACAGGGCAAGGAAAGCTGGGAACGACACATGATTGCCCGTAAACGCAAGACGATTGCCGTGTGCAGGAGTTGTCACGAGAAGATACATGACGGAAAGATAGACTGAAATTAGTGGAGAGCCGGATACGCTGAGAGGTGTAAGTCCGGTTCGGGGGCGAGCTTTTGGAAACCTGCCATAGAAATATGATAAGGCGCCGGGTGCTTAGCCTACTTAAGACCGTCAGAAAATATTTCGGTGAGGCCGTGGTGGTCACCCAGGAAGTGGATGACATCATCAGTTCCCCTGTCGTAAAGGAAGCTATCATCAACAACAGTGACTGCAAGATTCTTCTTGACCAGCGGAAATACATGAACAAGTTCGACCATATCCAGCGGCTTCTCGGACTGACCGACAAGGAACGCGGACAGATCCTGTCCATTAACCAAGCCAACCATCCCGGACGTTTCTACCGTGAGGTCTGGATCGGTCTTGGCGGTACCCACTCGGCCGTGTATGCCACGGAAGTCAGCGATGAGGAATATGCCGTATATACCACGGAAGAGTCGGAAAAGCTGGAATTGCAGAAGCTGGCCAGGGAACTGGGCGGAAATCTGGAACTGGCCGTGAAACGCATTGCGGAAATGAGAAGGGAAAGGAAAAGGTCAAACGGTAAAGCATGACGGTTATGAATGACAGTTTTGAATCGGATGAAAGAAAGCGTAAGGAGACCATTGAATGTCTCTACTGGTCCCTGATGAACGGATGGGACATACCGAAGGATATCCGTGAATATTACGGATTTTCAGAAGACTATGAGCTGTATCACCGGCTTGAAAGTATGGAACCGGAAGATTACAGGGAAAGAAGGCTCAGAGGCGAGATACCTGATGCCGTAGAGGTCGATGTAAGACTGACACATGCTGTGGAGAAGGTCTTCGAGCGGCTTTGTTCCCCTCCTCCCGTACAGTATCTCGACAAGCTGTACGGGGAACTGGAAAAGCTGGGAGGTTTCATCGCCAACCCGAAGAATATTGACAGCCCTTTCATTAATTCCTGTTTTCTCATGAAATACGGCATTGACCGGAATTCCCCGGATGAAATCAGGCGGCAACAGTCAGAAAAGGCCTATAAGGAACTTTATGCCAGGTTTGAAACCATGGTTGGCCTGAAGTCCCCAAACAAAAAGGACGATGCCATTATCCGCAAGGAATGCCGGCAGCCAGCCTGTAAGGACAGGCCGACCGGAAAAGTCCGCATCCCTGTCAGTCCGAAGCCAAAGAGACGCAAGATGGGACTTTGAGAGATTCAGTAAAACAAGAACAACATCATTAAAAAGACAAGACATGAAAAACAGACAGTTGTACAGACTGGCCGCCTGCCTGATCGGGGCGGCATCACTGCTGTTGCAGAGCTGTAGTGAAAGCAGGTTCAAGGACTGTGACCGCCTGTGCGGTTCATGGAGCAGTGTGGAAGGCAAGCCCGATGTCCTTATATATAAGGAAGGGGACGCCTACAAGGTGACGGTTTTCGCCCGCAGCGGAAAGACACGGAAGCTGAAGCCGGAAACCTATCTGCTGGTGGAAGAAAACGGTAACCTGTTCATCAATACCGGCTACCGCATAGACATCGCCTACAATGAGGCGGCTGACGTATTGACCTTTTCTCCGAACGGTGACTATGTAAGGAAGGAGGTGCGTCCATGAGAAAAAGACTGCTGCTGCTTTGTGCAGGAACCTTTTTTCTTGCCGGACAGATACGGGCACAGTGGGTGGTGACCGATCCGGGAAACCTTGCCCAGAGTATCATCAACATGTCGGACAATATCGTGCATACCTCTTCAACCGCGACAAGTACCGCCCAGAATTTTGCGGAGACGGTGAAGATATACCAGCAGTACAAGAAATACTATGATGCCCTGAAGTCCGTCAACAATCTGGTGAAGGATGCCCGTAAGGTCAGTGAGATCATCCTGATGGTCGGTGACGTGTCGGAAATCTACGTGACCAATTTCCAAAAGATGCTGGGTGACGAGAACTTTTCTCCCGAAGAACTGGATGCCATCGCTTTCGGTTATACCAAACTTCTGGAAGAGAGCAACGGGGTGTTGCAGGACCTCAAGCAGGTAATCAACGTCAGCACCCTTTCCATGACCGACAAGGACCGTATGGACGTGGTGGATGACTGTTATGCCAGTATGCGCCGTTACCGCAATCTCGTGAATTACTATACGAACAGGAATATAGCCGTGAGTTTTCTGCGTGCCCGCAAGAAGAATGACCTTGACCGTGTCCTGAAGCTCTATGGCAATGACACCTCCAAATACTGGTAACCTATGGTATTGTTATCCGTGGATTTCTCGAATCTCCATACCATTCTGGAGAGCCTTTACAATGAAATGATGCCCCTTTGCGGGGATATGCTGGATGTGGCCAAGGGACTTGCCGGACTCGGTGCCCTGTTTTATGTGGCCGTCCGTGTCTGGCAGTCGCTTGCCCGTGCCGAACCGATAGACGTGTATCCGCTTCTGCGCCCGTTTGCGATAGGCATCTGCATCATGCTTTTCCCGACTCTGGTACTCGGAACGATGAATACGGTGCTGAGTCCGATTGTGCAGGGAACCCACAAGATGCTTGAGGGGCAGACGATGGACATGCAGCAGTACCGTGAACAGAAGGACAGGCTGGAACGTGAAGCCATGCTCCGTAATCCGGAAACGGCCTATCTGGTCAGCGATGAGGAGTTTGACCGTCAGCTGGACGAGCTCGGATGGTCGCCCGATGCCATGGCAACCCGCATGGGCATGTATATGGAAGTGGGCATGTACAATCTGGAAAAGAATATCCGTGACGCCTTCCGCAGTCTGCTGGAACTGCTTTTTGCCGCGGCATCCCTGCTTATAGATACGGTAAGGACCTTTTTTCTGGTTGTATTGTCCATCCTCGGTCCCATTGCCTTTGCCTTCAGTGTGTGGGACGGTTTCCAGTCCACGCTCAGCCAGTGGTTCACACGTTACATTTCCGTCTATCTGTGGCTTCCCGTGAGTGACCTTTTCAGCTGTATGCTGGCCAAGATTCAGGTACTTATGCTGCAGAACGACATCCTGGAGCTCCAGAACAATCCGAACTATTCGTTGGACAACTCCAATTCGGTATATGTGATCTTCATGCTGATAGGTATCATCGGATATTTTACCGTGCCGACCGTGGCCGGATGGATTGTGCAGGCAGGCGGTGCCGGAAACTACAACCGAAACATCAACCGTACCGCGACCAAGACCGGAGGATTTGCAGCCGGTGCCGCAGGTTCCGGACTGGGAAATATCGGAGGGCGTCTGCGTGGAAAATAAACTGAACAGGAACATTAAAATCATGAAAACAGATGGAATTCAAATCACTGACCAATATTGAAAGCAGTTTCAGACGGATACGCCTGATGCTTGCGGTCTTTGTCGGATGCTGCACGCTCGTGACCGTCTTTGCCCTGTGGAACTCATACCGCTTTGCGGAGAAACAGCGTGAGAAAATTTATGTACTCGATGGCGGCAAGTCACTGATGCTTGCCCTTTCACAGGATCTTTCACAGAACCGTCCGGCTGAAGCTAGGGAGCATGTAAGAAGGTTCCATGAGCTTTTTTTCGGGCTGTCACCACAGAAGGATGCCATCGAGCACAATATCAACCGTGCCTTGCAGCTGGCGGACAAAAGCGCCTATCATTACTATGTGGATTTTGCCGAGAAAGGATATTACAACCGTCTCATTTCCGGTAATATCAATCAGGTGGTACGGGTGGACAGCGTGGTCTGCGACTTTTCCGGATACCCCTACAGGGCCAGGACGTATGCCCGCCAGATGATTATCCGTGAGAGTAATGTGACGGAACGTTCGCTGGTGACTGACTGCCAGCTTCAGAATACGTCCCGTTCCGATGACAACCCCAACGGCTTTATCATCGAACATCTGACCATACTGGAAAACAAGGACATAAGGAGCGTAGAGCGATGAAAAGGAACCTGACGAGACAGGCGAACCTTCAACTCAGGAGGTTCTGCCACAGACTTACCGTTAAACAGCGCAAGGCCGTTCTCTGGATACTGTTTGTCCCGTTTACCGCCGCATGTGTCTATACGGCATGCAGACCGTTTATAGGCAGTAATAATCGGGAGTCCGGAATGGAATTTATGGAAAAGGATTCACTCCGTATGGAGTTCATTCAATCTATTGTAAGAAATGGAGAAAGAAAAAGTCAAGAAAGTAATGGAACGGCTGATGAAACCGTTCAGGCTCCGGTCTTCAAAGGACAGGAAGCCGCTGAGTGAGGAACAGAAACGCAAACGCGCCGGATTTGTGGTGTATCCGCTGATGTTCCTGCTGTGTCTGGGAAGTTTCTATCTGATATTCTCACCTTCCGGGCAGGAACGGGAGCGGCAGGATAAAGGACAGGGATTCAATACGGAAATCCCTTCTCCCGAGGACAGCCGCCTGGAAGGAAACAAGAAGGATGCCTATGAAAAGGCTCTGATGGAACAGGAAAGCAGGAAAAGGAAGACATTCTTTGAAGCTGCGGAGTCCATGTTTGCCAAAGAGGAACGGAAAGACAGTGTCCGTCTTCCCGATAACATTCCACCGGAGAGGCAAACAAACACGGAAACGGAAACAGAAAAAGGAAATGCCGGACCGGTCAGTTCCTCGGCCGGAGCCTACTGTGAGATGAACCGTACGCTGGGAAGCATCTATGAACCGCGGACCGATCCGGAAAAGGAAAGGCTTCTGGAAAGGATTGAGGAACTGGAGCGTATGCAGCAACAGCAGCAGAAACAGGAGCCACTGTCAGGCATGGAGGAAAAGATGGCCCTGATGGAAAAATCATACGAACTGGCCGCCAAATACAATAACCGTCAGGCAGTGGAGACTCCTTCTCCCGTCAGAAAAGCGGAGGACAAAAAAGCCATACCGGTGAAACAGGTTCACAATGAGGTGGTATCCTCGCTTTCCAGACCTATGAGCGACGAAGAGTTCATATCCGCCTTTTCGGGAGAACGCAATGCCGGTTTCAATACGGCTGTCGGCCGGAAGACAGTAACGGAAGGCAATACCATTGCTGCCTGTGTACACGGAACACAGACCGTATCCGACGGACAGGCCTTGCGCCTGCGGCTTACCGAGCCCATGTCCGTTGCCGGACGTTTCATACCGAAAGGGACCGTACTGGTAGGTGGCACACGCATACAGGGTGAACGGCTGGAAATCATGGTCAATGCCGTGGAATACAAGAGAACTATCCTGCCGGTGGAGCTAGAAGTCTATGATCTAGACGGACAGCAGGGAATCCTGGTGCCGGGTTCACTGGAATATGACGCTGCCAGGGAGATTGCCGCCAACATGGGAACCTCGATGAACAGCAGCATCAACATTTCCACAGATGCCGGGGCGCAGATTGCCTCCGATCTGGGAAAAGGTGTGATACAGGGCGTTTCCCAGTACATATCCAAACGGATGCGTACGGTAAAGATTACTTTGAAGGCCGGACACCGGGTACTGCTCCATTCACCGGAGAAATGAAATACAGGAAACTATGAAAGAAAAGACAACCATTAAACAAAAGCACATGAAGAAGATTCTGATGATGTTTGCCCTTTTACTGGGCGTATCGGCTGCCTGGGCGCAGCAGAGTAGCGGTGATTATTATGAGGGGCTGACCCGCAAGATCGGTTTCAGCCAGATGATTCCGCCGCATGGACTGGAAATAACGTATGACAAGACTGTCCATGTCATTTTCCCTGCTCCGGTCAAGTATGTGGATCTTGGTTCTACAAACCTGATAGCCGGCAAGGCCGACGGTGCCGAGAATGTAATCCGAGTAAAGGCCACGACACGAAATTTCAGGGAGGAGACCAATATGTCTGTAATAACCGAAGACGGGAACTTCTATACCTTCAACGTGAAGTATGCCGATGAGCCGCTGCTGCTGAATGTGGAGATGTGTGATTTCATCCATGACGGAGAATCGGTGAACCGTCCCAACAATGCCATGGAAATCTATCTGACCGAGCTGGATAACGAGTCACCCCGTCTGGTACGTCTTATCATGAAATCCGTGTATGAGAATGACAAGCGCCGTATCCGTCATATCGGCTGCAAGCGTTTCGGTATCCAGTATCTGCTCAAAGGACTGTACACCCATAATGACCTGCTTTATTTCCATACCCAGGTAAAGAACTCCTCGAATGTGCCCTTTGACGTGGATTTCATTACGTTCAAGGTGGTGGACAAAAAGGTGATGAAGCGTACGGCCATGCAGGAGCAGGTGATTTATCCGCTGCGTGCCTACAATTATGTGACACGTGTAAACGGCAGGGATTCGGAATGTACGGTATTTGCCCTTCCCAAGTTTACAATACCGAACGATAAGAAACTGGTTGTGGAGATGTATGAGAAACAGGGTGGCCGTCACCAGAGTTTTGAGGTGGTCAACGAAGACCTGGTGCGTGCGGAAACCATCAACGAACTGAAGGTACGATGAGAACGAAAGTATTGTATATGCTGGCATTGCTGCTTGTCCTTTCCGTAGGACAGGCAGAAGCCCAGCGGATTCTGCCAAGGATGCAGGGTGTGGAAATGCGTGGAGGTATGGCTTCCGATAACGGATACTATATGGGAATGATACTTTCAAGCTATGCCAAAGGCGGGAACAAATGGGTATATGGAGCGGATTACCTGCATATGAAACACGGTTACCGTCATGTGACCATCCCTTCGGCGCAGTTTACGGCAGAAGGCGGATATTACCTGAATTTCCTTTCCGATGCGGGAAAAGTGTTCTTCCTCAATCTGGGAGGATCGGCACTGGCTGGATATGAGACGGTAAACTGGTCCGATAAAAAACTCTATGACGGGGCCACTCTGAAAAACGGCGATGCCTTTGTGTACGGCTGTGCCCTGACGCTGGAGATGGAACTATACCTTGCCGACCGTGTGGCATTGACGGCTTCCTTGCGTGAACGTTTCCTGTGGGGCGGAAGTCTCGGACATTGCCATACCCAGTATGGAATCGGCATCCGTTTTATGATAAATTAGTGGGTTATGGAACTGGAAGAGATTAGACAGATTTCCCTTGTCGGTTTTCTTGAAAATCTGGGGCATATGCCTGTATCCCGTAAAGGAAATGATGTCTGGTTCAGATCCCCTTTCAGAAATGAGAGAACCGCATCCTTCAAGGTGGATACGCAGCGGAATGTCTGGTTTGATTTTGGCCTCGGAAAGGGAGGTGACATCTTCCATCTTGCCGGAGAACTGACCGGAAGTACCGGTTTCATGGAACAGCTGGAGTTCCTTTCAGGGAAATCCGGCATCCTTCCCCTCCGGCCTTTACAGGAACGTAAGAAGATACCCCGCGTTTCCGGATTCGAGGACGTGAAAGTGACGGAACTGAGTCATGAGGCATTGAAAGGTTACCTGAAAGAGAGAGGCATTGATCCGGCCATAGCCGGGAGATTCTGCAAGGAAGTGGCATACGGAATACGGGGCAAACGGTATTTTGCCATAGGCTTCATGAACCGGAGCGGCGGCTATGAACTCCGTAACCCGATGTTCAAGGGATGCATCTCTCCCAAGGACATTTCCTGTGTGTCCCTGTCCGGAAAGAAACAGGATACGTGCTGTGTGTTTGAAGGATTTGTGGATTTCCTTTCGGCATTGGTATTGCGGATTGTGAAGGACGAGGACTGCCTGGTGCTGAACTCTGTATCCAATCTGGAACGGTCGTATGCCGTTCTGGAGGGTTACGGTAAAATCCTGTGCTTTCTTGACCGTGATCGGGCCGGGATTACTGCACTGGAGACTTTGAACATACATTTCGGGAATAAGGTTATGGACTGTTCCGGTTTGTATGATGGATTAAAGGACTTGAATGAATATCTGACAAAAACAAAGGAAAACAAATGAAGACAGAAAAGAATATAAGAAAAGGATTTGGGCTGGCAGGCAAGATTGCCATGTTCTGCATAGTTCTGGTCAGTCTTGTACTGACCTCGTGCGAATCCGAGCTGGAAATCCAGCAGAGTTATCCGTTTACCGTGGAAACAATGCCGGTTCCCAAGGAACTGAACAGGAATGAGACGGCGGAAATACGGTGTGAACTCAAAAGTGAGGGCGATTTTGACGGTACGGTCTATACGATCCGTTATTTCCAATATGACGGGGAAGGTTCCCTGAAACTGGACAACGGTCTTGAATTCAAACCGAATGACCGTTATCTGTTGGAGAACCGGAAGTTCAGGATGTATTATACTTCACTATGTGACGAGGCGCAGAACTTCATTGTCGTTGTCGAGGACAATTGGGGAAACATGACGGAAATGGAATTTGACTTCAATGATGCAGGCGATGAAGAGACGGATGCCGTGGAAGATTCTTTGTCAGTTCAGGAAGGAGGTGCCCTATAATAACCGTTAGACTTCTAAGGTCAGTACTGCCATTGGTGGTACTGGCCATGACGGTAACTTCCCTGCGTGCACAGGAGAATGTGGAAGACTCACGTTGGGAAACGGCTGTCAGGTGTATCAAGAAATACGAAGGATGGCATGGTCCGGAACATTATCCGTATGTTGCATACGGTCACCGTATCAGAAAAGGGGAAAAGTTTCCCGTCAGTCTGACAGAAAGTGAGGGAGACAGTATTCTGAGAAAAGACCTGAAGGAAATGTGTGCGTTGTTCCGTCATCTGGGAAAGGATTCGCTTTTGGTTGCATGTCTGGCATACCAGGTGGGACCATATAGGTTGCTCGGTTATGGCAGGATACCCAAAAGCACGTTGATAAGGAAACTGGAAGCCGGTAACCGGGACATTTATGCGGACTTCATACGATATTGTCACTATAAGGGAAAGAAAATTCCGTCAATTGAAAGGAGAAGAAAAGAAGAATACAGATTACTGTTTATGCCATAGAAAACAAGACAGCCGTGAATTTATCATGATTCACGGCTGTCTTGTTATAATATCCTGTCTAAAAAAAGTGACAGGGGATAAATGAACCGATTATACTGTTTCAGAGCATCCATATCCAGCTTCATGTTTTTGTAAGGATTTGAATCGTCTGTATAGAAATAGATGTCTGTTGTCTGGTTACCATTTTTTATAATTTTCCCGTTCAATGGTATCGCGTCCACATCCTCGAACTTTTCAAGGGGAAGGCCTTCAATAGAACCGGTTTCCTGTTTGCCGAGACTATTTGTATAGTGATTGAACAGTACAAATCCTTTTCGGGCATAATCAATGTGAATGCCGTATGGACGGTTGCGGTAAAAGTTTTCTCTGGCTTTTTCCTGATAATTTTCCATTATAATACCGGTTTGACAATTTCAATCTTCAATCCGAGTGCATCAATGATACGGCAGAACGTACTGATACCCGGATCTACAATACCTTTTTCTATTCTGGAGATATAGGACTTGTTGGTCCCGATTTTTTCAGCCAGTTCGGACTGGGTCATCTTTTCCTTCTTTCTGGCATCGCATATAATCTGTCCCATGCAGTAGGCGTATGCCTCCTTACGGAACTCCTCACGTTCAGGTGTTCCCGGCTTGCCGAATTCCGCATCCATGATAGCATCGATGCTGGTCAGGTTTTCATTTCTTGCTTTCATAATACTCCTCCTTTATCTTTAATGCTTTTTCTATTTCAGAAGGCGGTGTCTTCTGTGTCTTTTTCTGAAATCCGTTGAACAGGATTACGATGTTCCCGTCATCAAATATGAAGAATACCCGGAAGATGTTGCCTCCATATTCAGCACGGATTTCATAGAGCTCTTCGCGCAGATACTTTACGAACTTGCTGCTTACCCTTTCCTGTACTTTCAGCATATCAAGAATGTAGTATATCTTACGGGCTTCCTCTTTTCTGAGAGATGAGATAAAGTCCATGAAATAATTCTTGTAGGCTGATATGGTCCTTTCCTGTTTCATGCTGCAAATATATATAAAGTTTACATATCAGGCAACTTTGAAAAGATGAAAATAAATTATTCCTCATTTTCCAAGTTGGTAAAGTTAAAACATTCCGTAACGATGAAGTCTTCTCCTCCGTATTCTGCCAACGCCATGAAATCGGACAGGCTGTCGCAATAGAAGAAGATGGCATCATCATGCTCTTCCGGAATGTTTTCGAGTGCTATGGAAACTTCCGTTTCTTTCATATCATCTTTCCAGATGATACGGCATAAGGCCAGTTGCGGTTCGGTATTGTAAGTCTCTGTAAACTCTTTATATTTCTGAGATATTCCCTTCTTTACTTCAGATGTGTCGCTTATGACTACTCCGGTTTTACAGTTGTCGCACCACCCATACTGAAAAGAGTCATCTGTATAGTGGTCAAAGTCCTTTGTATTGGGATTTATCATCGCTTCACAGGTTACGTTTGTACTTCCGCATTTGCAGCATATAACATTATCTTCTTTTATATGGAAGATGTTTGTTATGGCTTCCAGAATATCGTTAAGCCATACCGGATTGGCTAGAGCCGCCTCATGGCGGCTTGTTACCTTGTAATTTTCTCCGGTTATCTTATCATGGACTTCAAGTGTGATTCCTTTTCCGACAGCAGTTACCTTGTGTACGGAACATTCGCACGGATCACCTATCTTGTCAAACCAGATTACGTAAACCGGATTGTCATTGTCTGTCAGTATTACTTCGGAAACCGAGTTTACCTTCATCAGTGCAAGTATCCTGCCGATGATTTCATCGCACAGGTTTTCAATTCTTTTTTGGAGAATATTCATATTCAGATAAGATTTAGATGTTGGACTTCTTTTTTGTATTTCTCCAGTGAAGGCTTGTATCCCTGTTCATGGATAACGTCCTTCAGCTCTTTCAGGGTATAGGTCCGGGCTATGTCCAGTCCGTAGTCTTCCGCAAAGGCTTCTATTCCAATCAGACAATACCCCATATTGCGGTGTACCGTTTCTGCATTGATTTCCATAGAGTCATCTGTTCCTTTGGGGAGTACAGCCTGCTCCTTCAATTGACGGATCTTGTATTGCAGGCCGGAGGCGAGCCTTTCCATGTTCCTGTCATGGTAGGTCAGCCCGTCCTTGCGGATACAGTATTCCACTGTCTGCCCCATGAAAGAGTTGCGGAATATTTCGCAACCCAGTATGGTACGGATATGTTCCACCTCATAATACCGCATGGCCTGTACATCCTTCAAATCCTTTTGAATCTTCGGAATCCGGAATTGCGGGTCGTTGTCACATATTGTCTTTTCCAGCCATGTCCGGTGGAATGTAGTAATCTGTTTTCTGAACACTGTCTTGGCAGGCATATATCGGTTGGGATGGCGTGTCATGATAAGATAGTATTCACTTTCATGCCATCCGCGTTTACATTTTTGTAAGGCGATGTAAGCGAGTCCTATACGGCAGTATCGGCGGCTGTCATCACGGTCCCTGATATGCTTGAAATCCGTTTCACATCCATAGAATTCGGCTGGAAGCCCTGTATATTTTTGGAATTCCATGACCCGTTCCTTGAAATACCGGATATTATCCTGGTCTTTTTGACATAACAGCCTGGACATTTCAGGTGTGATGAATTCCATCCGCAGATAATGGAAGTATTGAGGTTTCTCCTTGAGAACCTTCTCGGCAAGTTTTCTGGTCTGTAGTTTCTTCGGCAGTTGAGGGAGCCAGCGCAGACTATGGCCGTATTCGGTGAAATATTCCACAAGTTCCCTGTTCCAGCGTTCCGATGGAATATCAGGGTAGAACGAATCCCTTCTGGCCAGTGCCATACAAACCTCTTTCGTCATCAGGTTCGGTTCAAGAATGAAGTTGTAACTGTTGATTTCTCTTTTTACTTCAAGTGTATGAATAAGTCTTTCCGGTGTCCGGAACCGTCTGGGAAGTTTGTTAAACAGGTTAGGTTCCAGCTCCATTGCTTTGTCAGCCATGGCATCATCCGCATGTTTGGAGAACCACTCGTAATGTCCGTATGAATCGAAAATGCCATGCAGGTTGCCTGTCTTGTGACAGATGGCCTTCCATACGGTGTCATAGTCAAGCCAGCGTGTATCCACTTCCTTGATACAGCGTATGGCCCATTCCTTGTAGTATGCTGCCTGTTTGAAACATTTAGGCATCATTTTGTCGATAGTCATGGTTGCGATACGTCCGTCATGGATCAGTTCTTTCCAAAGTCTGAAATCCTTGGCTTGTCGCGGAACGAAAGAAAGCATGACGCTTGTTTCATATAAGAACTGCTGTTCATACCTCTCTGAACAGTACCGGTAACCTCCGTTTTGCTGTACGTCACGGTAAAGGGAGTATATTGCATCACGGACTGTTCCGTTGTTCCATGAGGATGAAGGTATCAGATGCAGGTAGTGCATGAAATTCCTGTGTGCGAACAGCGATTCAAGTATGTCACTGTTCCTGTATTTTTCCGGTATGTCAGGAAAATTACTCTTTTCGGCCTTTATTGCCCTTAGACAAATCGTAAGCGACTGCTCAACTACATCTTGTGTATTCGATTTTTTATTGAGGTGCACTCCATTGTAAGTGCGTCTCGATTTTTTCATATGCCAACTTATCTCAGGGTTGTTATTGAGTGTCAATCTCGCTTTTTCCCGTTTTTTCCTGCATTTTCCCGGAACTGTCCCGATTATTTTCTCCATACATCCGGTAGCAGTTCCTTCAGGTCTCTGTCTGATTTGGGTGCCAGATAATAGGGGAGTTTACTGATCACATCATTCAGCCACTCTCTGGGGTTGACACCACGTTCCTTACATGAGCCAAGCAAGGAGCAGATTATAGCCGTATTCTCAGCAGCTTCGTGATTTCCGCAGAACAGCATGTTCTTTCTTGATATGACCAGTGGCCTCAGGGCATTCTCACAGCGGTTGTTGTCTATAAAGATTCTTCCGTCATGGAGATACGGTTTCATTCTTGGCAGCAGGGAGTAGGCATAGGCTATGGCTTTCCCTATAAGACTTCGTTTTAGAACTTTAGGGTATGTGTTTTTAAGCCAAAGTTCAAAGCTGTCAAGTATCGGCTCGGATAGACGTTGACGTAATTCAGCACGTTTTTCATACGGGAGTTCCTGTTTATCCGCCATGTATTCCACATTATACATATCCTGGATAAATTTGAGTCCCTGCATGGCATATTCCGGATTTTCTTCCTTGCACAGCTCTATATGCCTGCGGATATGTGCGAGACAGCCACACAGGCACACGTCCTCTCTATCCTCAAAGGCGTCATAAATAGGATGGCCGTCACTTTGGAGATATCCTTTGAAGTTTTTCAAAAGCCTGACCGCAACTTTTTGTGAACGCGATCCGTTGTCGTAATGGAAGAAGAGCAGACGCGGCACAGCCGCTCGGACTATCCAGATGTATTCTTTTGCGGCTTTATGCCTCTCATGGTTTATAACCGGAAGCGTGGTCTCGTCAACCTGGAGGTAATCTGCGGCCAGTACTTTCTTCCTGAGTTCCAGATAAAGTGGTCTGAGAAGTTCGCAGACCGGTCTGAACCAGCCGTCCAATGTGTTTCTGGACAGTTTCACACCCAGATGTTCCAGCTGTTTCACTTGTCGGTAGAACGGGACATGATATTCGTACTTCTGTAAAAGGACCTCAGCGAGCATGGAAGCCCCGGGCATGCCTTTATATATGGGCATCAGTGGCATGGGAGCGGTTATTACAGCCTTTTCTCCGTTGTCAACGGCCTCCATTTCATTTTTCAGGGCATATGTGGGACGTACCGTGTCTTTCACATAGAGGTAGCCGGGTTTCATCTCAAGGGTCCTGGTATGTTCCTCGCCTATCTTGACGTATCTGCTTAAATCGACATTCTCCGGTTCGATGACGACTGTTACAACCGGAAGGTTATTCATGACGACCCGGTTACGGCGTGGCGTTTTATTGGCGGCCCGGGACTTGGGGACGGTAATCTGTTCAGCCGCCCTGCTCCGGGCCTCTTCGATTTCCGCCTCTATCTGTTCCAGGTCGCCATAGTCAAAAGGGAGCTTCGGGTCTCCGTTATCGACAGGCTTGCATTTCTCACTCATCTTTCCGAACACCTTCCTCTTCAGCCATGCCAGGGAGGCGTTCAGCTCAACTATCGTACCCCGGAGCTCTTCTATGGTCCTTGCCTGGGCCGAGATGATCTCACTCTGTTTACGGTTGATATCCAGCAGCTGTTCCATTGAGGATTCCACAGCTTGTCCGGTTGCATCTTCTTTTGCCATTCAATATCCTTTTTTGATGATATAAAGATAGCGAAAAGCTATAAGAAAAACAAGCCTTCAAGCTGTTTGTTTACAACTGTTTACCAATGCTTTTTCAAATTGGAAAGCCGTCTTTGCCTGCCTTTGCTGACATCTTCATTGATGCCTTCCACCATAACGACCAGGTCACTCCAGGTCATGGGGTAAGAACGGGTGGCAGGATCATAGGCGGGTATCTTGAAGGTGCCTTCTTCAAGCAGTTTCTCGTAAAGGACCAGACCGCCCGGTTCGGCATGGAGCAATTTTATCTTGGTCCGGAAACGGTTGTAGAAAATGAATACGTCCCCACTTCTGATGTCGCCTCCCATCCTCTCATGCACAAGGCCGCAAAGAGTGAACATACCTTTCCTCATGTCCGTATAACCGGGGCATAGGAAATATCTCATGCTGTCATTTAGGCAGAACATTGGCATTATATATTTTAGAGATCAGATTCAGGGCAGCTTCACAGCCGGAAGACCCTTTAAACTTCAACTTCAATCCGTTGGGTAATTCCAAGGATATTTCAGAGCTGTCCTTTCCTTTCAAGGGAAAGGGGACGCTAGGCTGGGGAGATGGCAGGGGAGTCTCGTGAGATATACCGGGGGATGGCGTGTCGCCATTGATTACTATGGGGACAAAGCTGTCTTTAACCCCTAAGCGGGAGGCTTCTGCCAATAACTCCCGCTCCGTTATACCGTATTTTTGTTTCCAAAGATAGAATCTACTACAGCTATAACCTTCATTCTCACAAAAATCAGCAATGGACAAACCACTCTGCTGCTGACGGAAAAGAACGGAGATAAATTTTTCTCTGCTCATCATGTGTTTACGTCGCTGCATCATAGGATATTATTTTTTTGTAGCAAAAGTAAGGAGGGAAAATGAACTGTAGAAGATGTACTTACTTAGGCGCTTACTCTGTTACTTGCTGCCATATCTTATCTGATTATTACAGTTAATAAAATACAAAGCCCGATTCCGCTGGTGACGGAACCGGGCCTGTTGTCTTCGGTCTCAGATTCTAATTCTGGTTATATGAAAGCAGGAAATCGGCCATTGCTCCATTTTGTGGAATCATGGCAGGAAAATCAGTCTTTCCAGGCTTGTAGATTTCTGTCGCTACATTGTAGACATCCCATGCTGTAATGCGTGGCTGTTCAAGTGAGAGTTTGAGCAGTTCTTCCGTAAATACGGAAATCTGTCCCTGGTTAAGCGGATAGGTGTCCACCTGTGATGCCAGTCTTTTGTCTGCACTGTCATGGGATACACGCAGAGCCGTCAGCATACCGATGATCATGTACAATTCACCGGGTGTCAACACCTTTTCCTTGAGCCTTTGGATTCGGCTTCTGTCCGCATCCATGTCACGCTCAAAATTGCGCATCCAGTCATCTACCTTCCCGAACAGTTCCTCGGTAGTCACCTTGTCCTTACCGTAGTTGGCAACGCTTCGTTCGGGTGAAAGGATACACTGATTGTGGCAGATACGTACGCAGGGACCTATTGCCGCCTGGATACCGTCCTGATGGTAGGCTACCACGAGTGTGGTTGTCAGTTCGTCGGTATCCCCGTTCAGAATACGGATGGTGGTGAATATTCTGCGCAGTACATGTGCCTCTACCGCCTTCTCTCCATAGGTCTGTTCCACCTGCGGCAAGATGACCACTCCGGGCTGTGTCCGGTTCTTGTTCTGGGCGGCGAAGATTTCCTCCACCTCGTAGTTCAGGTTGTGACGGCGGCAGATGTCCGTCATGCGCTGGATGACCTGGTAGTGGTAGATTCCCCTTACCGGATTGCCGTAGATGTCGTTCTCCTTGTAGGTACGCTGTAGTGTTTCAAGGTCCATTACTTCGATTCCGTTGTTCTGGAAATCAAACTGTCTCTGATTGTTCAATGTTGCTAAAGCTTCCATAATTATATTTTTAAATGGTTGGTAATTATTTGTCCAATAGGTTGATGATACGGACTGCCTCTTTGAAGCGTCCGATATTTTCCGGAAGAGGATTCCTGTATTCCTCTTCCTTCATGCGTCTTATAGAAGGTATTCCCGTCAAGGGCAGAGCCTGGTTGACTTTCCATCCGTCGGTGAATGCCTTCGGCTGGAGACTGTCATGACAGATCACTTCCCCGACACATCCGTGGACGAGCATGTTGCATACGGTCATCATGCAACAGGTCCGGCTGATGTCTTCTCCGACCAGATAGTTTCCCGGATTGTGCGCATGGTATGCCAGCAGGAGTCTTCCGCTGCCGCATGTGGGGTCTCCCATCCTCTGTCCGGTCTCTTTTTTACCTGCCGCGCACATGACCATGAGTTCACAGATATGTGACGGCGTGAAGAACTGTCCGTTTGCCTGCTGTCCCGGTTTTGAGCAGTAGGCCATGTGGAGTTCACCGAAAGCGTCGAACCAGCCCGACCTGCCGATTTGTTTCTGCATGATACGTGTCCATTCGGCTGTCATTTCCATGAACGAGGCGTTTTGCTGACGCTTGTATTTCCAGTTGCTTATTGGCGGTGCTCCCGGAGAGAAGCCGTGGATGATGAAACGCAGCAGGTCGTTGAATACGGTCTGTATTTCATAGCCGCATGAGGAGGCAAAGCCTGTGATGAGCCTGTCGAGCGGCCTGACTTCGTTGGAGATTTCATATCGTGCCATATTCCTTTATTTTATAATTGGTTATAGACTGTCGTTGATTCTGTATACTGTTACGGTATGGTTTTCATTGTCCGTGTGGATTCTGACCGGACCGTATCCCATGAATTTCATGCGGATTTGTCCGTGCTGTCCCATACCGTTCCACTGCTCACGTGATATTTCCTTAATATCCATGCGGTATCCCCAAAGTACAAGAGAGTCAGGCAGGATTCCCTTGTAGAGTCTGCCTTTCAGGATTGCGGCCAGCTCGTCCAGCTCGCTCCGGCTGTATAGCGTGAATGAATCGCTGCGGAAGGTGTATTCTCTTGTCCTTTCCCTGTCCCGGTGTTTCATGATATGATAGCGGCACCAGTTACGGGTGGTGTAACCGTCATACAACGGATTCGGTTCTCTGTATTCCCATTTCCTGACCGGAGCATCGAACCTTAGACTGCCCGTATTGCTGCGCTTCCCGAATCCCCATGTCCTGAATATGCGGATTTCAGTACCTGCGGGTTTCATGTTCCGGATATTGACCTGCGCCCAGGGACTTCCGGTGGTATCATAGGCGGCTTTTCCCATGTCATCGAAACAGAATACCGTTTCCGGTATCAGGCATATATCCGCATATTTTCCTGTTATCCGTTCTATATGAGCTTTTCCGAAATAGTCACCAGAACGTGAGACAAATTCCACGCAGTCTCCTTCTGTCGGGCACATCTGCCTGCTTCGGACATTCTCCATCAGTTCCAGCATACGGTTCACTTTCCGTACTTCCTTTTCTGTAATGGGATACCCGAAGTCACCGTTTGCCAGTTCAAGACTGTCAAGGTCATATCGTATCTTTGTATTCATCCTGTTCTCCTCCTGTTTTGTGTATAGCGTTCAACCTGTCGGGTGACCATATCACAGAATTTCTGGCCGTTTTCTTCCTCACCCCTGAAATAGGCGGCCATCATCAGCAGGTTCTTGTTGTAATAATGCACCCATTTGTCATGGAAATGTGCGCCGGGAACCTGTCCGAATGTTTCCTGAAACAGTTCCAGGGTCAGATCCTCGTCCTGTCTCCTGTTGTATTCCCATATTGCCAGAAGCAGCATGTCATTGTAATTCAGTCTCATATTGCGTTGGTATTTGAAATGGCCATTATGATGTTGCAGCAACCGATTTCCCGGACATTCTCCTTCAGCTTTCCGTTGTTTACCAGTCTGTCGTATGCCTCATGCACAAACCTGTATGCAGGCGAATCATATCCGATACCGTGCAGATGTGATGTCGTCGCCACATTTATCCGTGATGCCATCATGGAAAGTATGTCCTCTTTTCCTGCCCGGCGGTTGCTGAAAGCATCCAGTATATTCCTGTGGATGCATGTTCCGTATCTGGCACGGTAATATTCCATTTCTTCTTCATCGGTGAAGGAATACACTTCTTCCGCTATCGTATCCTTTACAAGACGGAATGTACGGCCTCCTTTTTTCAGTATGGCTGTAATCTGTGGAATATGCAGTGTTTCACAGTAGCCGCTTATTTCCATCGGATGCACGTACAGGCGTGTCTTTCCTTTTACAAGATACATGGCCTGTGATGTACAGCCGGTTCTGTCCGTGTCGAATCCCTCTCCATGAAATTTCTCTTTTATTTCCTTGTAGAATGCATCCGTTTTCTCATGGGAAAGACCTTTTCCCCATTCATATCCGCTTTCCAGACTGAAAAGCAGATGGAAGAGGGTTGTCTGCCCGGTCTTGCTTTCCCAGTAGCCGTAAAGGTCGGCCGTGCCGGATTTCGGTCCGAACCTGTATCCGTCCGGAGTATAGCTTTCCATCACTTCCAGGAGTGAGTTCATGAAATTTTTCGATTCTTCCGAATTCCACCATTCTGACGTATCGTCATCCATGGCATAAGCCGGTATATGGTTCATAACCTGCAGGTATTCCGGAGTCTCTTTCAGAATGTCCAGCATCCTTGTGACGGCTTCCTTCCTTTGTCTGATGGAGAACAGTTCCGTTCCGGTCTCCGCGTGAAGCTTGTTCTGTGTCTTCTGGTCTGTAATCATGACTTCTGATATTTATTGTTATACATTGTCTGCCTGTAAGGTACAGGCATTCTTATTTCTTGTTGTCCCTGTTGTCTGTTTGCCCGCATCCCTGCAAGGCTTGGCGGAAAAAAATACCGGAGCGAAGCGAGGATGATTTTTTTCCAGACAACCAGCCCGGCAGGGCCGCCTTGCGGGAGTTGCGCGGCAAACAGCTATTTTTGCAGCAAGAAATGAGGATGCTGTCATCATGTCTGCGGCATAAAAAAAGGGAACCCCATATTGCATGAGGCTCCCCAATACAGACTGTCACATATATGTCAGGTATGTATGCTCCATCCGTGGAAACGTTCCATGGTGACGGCAAAGGACTCGTCCGGATTTCCATGATACAGCAGTCCTCCGACAATGCCTGTATTTCCGTCCGGATAACGTTCGCAGAATCCGAACGAATACGGCGCATGATCGTAATAGAGTTCGATTTCGCATGGATGGTTCTCGTTCTTCTCCCATTGTTTTAGACGTTCAAGACAGTTTTCCAGTGTCTTGTCATTGATGGATTTTGCATACTGTACGACCTTGTCGTAATGCTCTTGTGAACAGCAGATTTTCATATCGTTTGAATTTATTGGTTGGTAAATGTTTTTTCAGTCAATCCAGAAAGTACCGCAATGAGGGCATCTGCATCCGGCAGGATATTCATTCGAATACCGCACGTCACGATGGCGTTTGTAGTTCATGTCACCGAAGGTGCATTTCCCGCTTCGGAATGTCTGCTCGTAAGCGGCTTCCTGTTTCTTGTATTCAGCCATCCGGCTTTTTCGGACAGATCCGGTAAAAGGTATCATGCCCGTTTCCCATTTTGTGGAATCGCACCAGTCATTGGTCATGCCGCAGACTTCATTGGCATAGGAATAGTGTACCTGTGAATCGACAAACAGGTTCTCCCTTCGGAAAGGAAATGTGATGTCCAGCGGAATCCGTACATGATGTCCGGAACCGTTCCGGCTGTCGGCAATGGCCACCACTACATTCCCGTGGAAACGGATGCTCTTGAAATCGTTCTCAGGGTCTTTGCTGATGAGCCTGTCAAACATGGCGTTGAAGTAGATGCGCAGTTCTCCGCCGTATGTGGCATTCTCTACCAATTCTTCAATCTTCTCGTCAAACTCCCCCTTTTTCAGATGCAGTGCGCGACGTACCTTATGGCAGGCCATGGCGACTGATTCTCCCCGCAGTGAACAACCGGTCAGATATCCGCTGATTTCCACTCCGAGCGAATAGAAGAAATTAGTGACGGACGAGTTGCGTATCAGGTCCTTTACCGGGTCGGAATCGTTCTGGTCGTAGATAAGTTCCCTGATTTCATCTTCATGCTCTTCAAACTCTCCGGCTAAATTGTCCGCTTCCATGTTCTTTCTTGTCTCCTCCAGATAGTCGTGCATGTTTGAGCTTTCCTGTTCCTCATACCATTCGTATGCCTTTTCATAGAGTTTTTCCATATTGTTGGAACGGATGCATTCCTCCTGGATGTCTTCATGCTCATCAAGGTCATCCCGGTAGTCCACGTAGTAGAGGCTTACATTCTGTGGAATATAGTCTGTAAGTTGTAATGTCTGGTTCATGATTCCTGATTTTAAGAGTTATACAAACGAAAAAGCCCTGCTTGTCGTGCAGGGTCTGATTCTTGTGGAACTGAAACCTTTGGAATGTCTGTTTGTATGGTATCTCCATGTCTCAAGCAGATAATCCTTGGTTCCCTTGATACTTCCGTGTACCATACATCCTTTTTCATCGTACAGGTAGCAGGTGTTAAGGAGAACCGGTATGCCGTCATGCACCTTGTACATGTGCAGCTCAATATCATTCTTTATGGCGGCAGACTTTTCCTTTTCTACTTTTCTGTGTATGGCTTTTCTGACCTCGCCGATATGGGGTGAGGTATAGCCGATTATTTCCGAATGGAATGCAAACTGATATTTTTCCATAACACTTTATCCGTATTAAAATTCTGATATAAGTTCATCTTCATATACCTCCAGTTCAAGACCGCTCTCGACAATCCTGACCAGCCAGCGGCATTCCAGTCTTTCCATCAGTTCGACGGCACGGTATCCCTTATAGGGACGTCTCAGAAATACAATGTCTCCGGTTTTCATATTTGTTCCTCCTTTTTATTGTGCGTAGATTGTTTCTATCAGTTCTGCATCCGTAAGATAGCGCAGTTCCTGTGTGGAGCAGAACAGGCAGATGCCATCCAGCAGTTCATTTGCCGCAGCATCCAGGTTCCGTACTCCTTCGATCAGAGATTCTTCCAGTTCCTTGCTTGAAACAAGATATATTCCGTGAATGTCTTGAACAGTTCTCAAAGGGAAATGTCTTTCCTGATAGATGATGTCCTTTATCATGTCATCCTGTGGTGGCAGTTTGGCGCTGATTGTCTTGAATTGTTCGGGTGCGAGTTCCTTCAACCTGTCAGGATTGAAGCGGAACATTCTGAATCCCTGATATTTAAATCCGGCAGGTTCTGCTATTCTGTTATTGGTCAGAAAATCATGCACATGTCTGTTGCAGTCCCGGTTGTCCACATAGGCATGGAGCGGGGGGAGGGAATTGAGGTTGACGGTGATGTCCGTGTAGGATTCCCAGCATTCCGGATTCTCCTTAGACCGGGATTCAAGTCCTACATACAGATTGTCATTGTCGATATAACTGTTAAGGACGAGTCTGACCTCAATACGTTCAGCCGGTTCTGTGGCTGTTTTCCAGTATAAAGTGTTCGATTTGTTCATACTTGTATTGTTTTTATGAGGGAATACGGCAGTCATTTTACCGCATTCCCCGAATGTTATAATTTGATATTTGTTATATCCTGTGCGGACTCCTTTTTCACGGTCCTCAGTCTTTTAAGGAGATACAGGAAATATTCACGGTCATAGATCCGGAAAAGAAATTCCTCTGATGTCTCCTTGATGTGTCCGATGAAAGTTGCGGATTCCCTGCCGGGAGGATATTGAAAGAAATGTCCGTCGGAAACAAGGGTGAGCTTCTTTCCTGATACATGGTCTATCAGTTCGTCCGGAGTTTCGTAATGTCCTTTTCCTTTATAGAACTGATAATGGTTCCGGCGAAGACTTTTCAGGGTATTCGCCATGTCCGTCCTTGCTTGTCTGGAATCTGATTGGATGACAAGGTTGCAGATGAATACGGACTGTTTTCCGTCCAGTGAAAAATAATAGGGAATGAGTCTGGTTCCGCTGATTGTTTTGCTTGTTTCCTCTTTTGAGATTACGGCTTTCCGGTTGATGATTTCCATGTGACGGTCTATCTGACTGTCCAGTTCGGATTGCGGAGTAAGTACGGAGCGCAGGCCTTTGAAATATCTTCCTTGACGGGTAAAGCAGAAAGAGTACATATTTCCGTAATACGGTTCTCCCACAAAGAACGAGTTTTGTCTCATGCGCAAGGGTGGCAGTACATCCAGCAGGTCATAGTAGTCTTCTTCGGTGATTTCCTTGAACGGTTCGGACAGGGACTGATTGTATAGCCGCAGCTTCTTGTCTATATCAGAAGGTGTTACTGCTTTCAGATAGGGATTGTTTTCCCGTATGCGCAGTTCTTCGATTGTTTCCCCACCATAGTCATTGTGGAATCCGTCACTCATACTTGTCAGGCATGTTCCGTCGAAGTAGCGGGAATCGATTACATATTTCAATCGGTCTTTCATGTCTTATAGGTTTTGAAGGTTCAACACTCTTTTGACTGCATATACGGCATTCTGTGTAAGTTGCCGTTGCCATGCCTGGTATCTCGGTGACCATTTGAAACCGTATGATTTCAGTTCCTTGCGCCTCTGGTCATCCGGAATACTGTCAAACAGGATTTGCAGGCGGTCTGCCTCATAGTTCCATACCAGCGTTCCGCCTTCAAATTTCAGTTCACGGTTTTCCCGTTCTCTGATTTCCTGAAGTTTCAGTCTGGCCTGGCGTGCCATTTCCGGCAGTTGGAAGAAACGGTTCCGCGGAGTGATAACCGGTTTTTTGCATTGCGCATTGAAGTCTGTAATGAAGTCCACCGCTTTCTGTACGATTTCCACTTCTCCTTTTCCTGCATAGGTGCTTACCTTATTAAGGATACTGCTGACAAACAAGGCACGGCTGTATCCTCTTGCTTTACCGGTATCAATATCATGAATAGTCTGTGCGCTGCTTGCAATGTCACGCTTCAGGCGGTTCCATGCCTCTTCCAGCTTCTGTCCTTCCGGTTTGGCAGCCTCTTTCATCCTTTCCATGGCTGCCTTGAAGCGGTTACGCCAGTCATGAAATTCATCAAATCTGTTCTGGTATGCGTCCAAGGCCTTGTTGTTGCGCTGGCAGTTGAATTTGGCAGGTCCTGTCACCATCGGACTGGCACATCGTGAGAGACAGCCCAGCAAGGCAGAGAACTTGCTATGGTATGCACTGACATACTCGTTCTGCTTTTCTTCCGGAATCTGTTTCAGATCCTCTACAAGTTGTTTTTCATATTGCATGATGTCTGTTTCCGCCCTTGCTTCAGGTTCGAAAGAACTCCATCTGTACGCGTTGTATGCAGCATCAAGCAGGTCTTCCAGATAGCCGGGATACAGGAATTCCACAGCTTCCCATTTTTCAAATTCAGACGGATGAAGTTCTGTTTCTCCGTCTGCCGCTTCGATTGTGTGTACATAGGAGCCCATTCCCGTACAGCGTTTACGGAAATGAAAAAGGACAGCTTCGTCATCCGTCCCTTGTTCTCTGATTTTCTTCACTCGGTAAGCATTCTTTCTTGTCAACGTGACAACCGTCTGTTTTCCGGTCTTGTCCTTCATGAGGTCTGCTACTGTACCTTCACATACCTTCTTTCCAACTTCTTCAGTCATATTCTTTTATTTAAATTAGACATGACCGGCTCCGTGGAGCCAGTATTTCAATTTCTTACTGGCCCGGCTGTTCTTTGCCAATGACCGGTGCAAGGCTTGGCGGAAAAAAATACCGGAGCGAAGCGAGGATGATTTTTTTCCAGCCAACCAGCCCGACAGGGCCACCTTGCACAGTCAGTGGCAAAGGGCGATATTTGCTGTAAGAAATGAAATAATGGTTGAAAATTATATTGCGAACTTGTTTTGCAGTACTTTCATTTCATTGGCAATGGTAGAATTCATTATTTTGGCATAAATACGAGTTGTACGAATGTCTGTGTGTCCTAACATTTTGGCAATGGATTCCAAGGAAACCTTATTTGCAATAGCCAGTGATGCAAATGTATGCCTTGCAATATGTGTGGAAAGATTCTTCTGAATACCACATACATCAGCTATTTCTTTCAAATAACTGTTCATTCGTTGGTTGCTGGGAACAGGAAGTAATAATCCTTTTTCATTGCAGATTGGATTTGACTGATATTTCTCTAAAATAAGTCTTGGTATATCCAACAATGGAATGTCGCACATATTATCGGTCTTTTCCCTTGCTTTTCTTATCCACCATTCACCATTATCAGCCTGTACAAGGTGTTCCTTTTTCAGATTCTTTACGTCTGTGAAAGCCAAACCGGTGAAACAACAGAAGATGAATATGTCCCTTACGGTTTGTAATCGTTGAATATCAAAATCTTTATTGATGATTTTGCGAAGTTCCATTTCGTTTAAGAATTCACGGTTACACTTGGTCTGTTTGAAGTGTATTTCTGCAAACGGATCATCAGTTATCCACTTCTTTATCAATGCAGTTTTGATGATTTTCTTTAAATTCTTCAGATATTTCACTGTCGCATTTTGCGCACAGTTTTTCTGTATTTTAATGAAATGTTCGAATTTGGTTATAAATTCATAGTTGATTGATTTTAATGGAATATCAGCCAGTTTATATTGTTCACTGATAAACTCCTTCAAATATCTTGCTGTACGTTCGTATCGAAGTACAGTACCTTCGGCATATTCCTTGTTCATTAATTCCCGATATTCCGAATTGTGTTCCTGGAATACTTCAAGCAGCATTTTGGGAGTAGAGTGTTCTCCATAATAGATATTTTTTATAATATCTGCTGTAATAGGTTTACCGTCCTGCTCAAGTTCACGGTGAATTTGAAGGATTTTAGTTCTTATCGTATCAAGATAGTGGTTTATTTCTTGATACTTCTTTTCCCTGCCAATCGCGCATTCTTTTTGCGTATTCCATTTTGTAACATCTATACTTCGCTTGATTTGTACCTCTGCACGTTTTCCGTTTATTGTGATACGCATACAGATTGGTGCTTCTCCATTTTTAAGCAGCTTTGATTTCTTCAGGAAAAACAATACCGTAAAATAGTTTCTTTGCATTGCCATACTCTTCTTTTTTTGATGGTGTAAAAATACATGTTTTGAAAAGAGTTTGTTTTATGCAAAACGCAGAGAATCAGTGAAATATAATCCAATCAGGTGGACTTGTTTTTATGTGGAAATTAAGTCCACCTATTTCACCTCCAGTAAGATGCGGTATTCTGCTTCAATTTGCAGTATGGATAAAAAGAAAAACCGCTGATAATGATTGATTATCAGCGGTTTTCATTGTTTTGCTTTTTGTTCGAGTGATCCGCCTGGGGCTCGAACCCAGGACCCCAACATTAAAAGTGTTGTGCTCTACCTGCTGAGCTAGCGAATCAATCCTTTGTTGCATCGGTTATTTCCCGATTGCGAGTGCAAAGGTAGATGTTTTTATAGTAACTACCAAATATTATTGGAATATTTTTTCAACAAATTTAAACTTCGTCTAATTATCAACTACTTAGACACATCTTCTTTTAACGCTTTCTGATAACAGCAGCGGCACAAAGGTTCATATTCTTCCTTTTCACCCAGCAACACCCTCTTGTCATTAAGCACAGTACGATGCGAAACATAGGCCAAGTTGCCACACTTCACACAAATGGCATGCACCTTAGTTACTTCGTCTGCAATGGCACACAATGCAGGAATCGGCCCAAACGGAACTCCTTTAAAATCCATATCAAGCCCTGCGATAATAACCCGCACGCCGCGATTGGCCAGTTCGTTACACACTTCGGGTAATCCATCATCAAAAAACTGAGCCTCATCAATACCTACCACATCTATCTCCGACGTAAACAAAAGGATACTAGCGGAAGAATCAATCGGAGTAGATTTGATACTGTTATTATCGTGTGACACTACTTCTTCCTCTGAATAACGGGTATCGATAGACGGCTTGAATATCTCTACACGCTGATGCGCAAAAGTAGCCCTGCGCAAACGCCGTATCAACTCTTCCGTTTTACCGGAAAACATAGAACCACATATCACTTCAATCCTTCCTCTGCGGCAGGTCTCCTCCCGATGATCTTCTGAATATACTACCATATTTTCTTTCATGACATAAAAACAATTGCAAAATTACAACGACGAATCGAAATCCACGAAAAATCGACGTATTTTTATTAATAGGGACGAAAACAGCATGTAAAGAGAAAACTTCTGTTAAATGTTTGACAAATAGAACACGTAAATACGAAAACTTTTTACCTTTGCTTTTATAACATGAAGTACAAAGTATGGGAAAACTATATGTCGTACCTACTCCGGTAGGTAATATGGAAGACATGACTTTTCGAGCTATCCGCATATTGAAAGAAGCGGATTTGATATTAGCTGAAGATACACGTACATCGGGTATCCTCTTGAAACATTATGAAATCAAGAATGCAATGCAGTCACACCACAAGTTCAATGAACATCAGACGGTGGAAAGCATTGTCAACCGCATAAAAGGAGGTCAGACGGTAGCCTTAATCTCAGATGCCGGCACTCCCGGAATTTCCGACCCCGGTTTCCTTGTGGTAAGAGAATGTGTAAGAAACGGCATCGAAGTACAATGCCTGCCTGGAGCTACGGCCTTTGTACCGGCACTGGTCTCATCAGGACTTCCGGATGAGCGTTTCTGTTTTGAAGGTTTCCTCCCTCAGAAAAAAGGTCGCATGACACGGCTGAATGCCCTGAAAGAAGAAACCCGTACCATGATTTTCTACGAATCGCCTTACCGTCTGCTAAAAACGCTGACCCAGTTTGCGGAAATTTTTGGAGCAGACCGCCCGGTTTCCGTATGTCGGGAAATTTCCAAAATACATGAAGAAAGCGTCAGAGGAACCCTTCAGGAAGTTATTGCACACTTCACAGAAACTGAATCCAGAGGAGAAATTGTTATTATATTAGGAGGCAAAGAAAACTAAATTATAATTCTAAATTCAAAAACTATGAGAAAGGTTGTTTTATCTGCTTTATGTGCTGCCGCTCTGCTGACAGCATGTAATAACTCAGGCCAGAACAAAAGCACTTTACAAGCTCAGAACGATTCACTGATGCTTGAACTCTCTAACCGCGACACAGAACTGGACGAAATCATGGGAGCCTTCAATGAAATTCAAGAAGGATTCCGCGAAATCAACGAAGCTGAAAACCGTGTAGACTTGAAAGAAGGCACATTGGAAAGCCAGTCGGCTGCCGATAAGATAAAAGAAGATATCCGCTTTATCAGTGAAAAGCTGAAATCAAACCGCGAACAGATTGCCAAATTGGAAGAGCAACTGAAAAACAGCAAATACCAGTCTGCACAGCTGAAAAAAGCCGTAAAGAACCTCACTGCTGAACTGGCTGCCAAACAGCAGCAGATTGAAACCCTGCAAGCTGAATTGGCTGCAAAGAATATCCGTATTGCAGAGTTGGATGAAGCTGTTATGGACTTGAATAAGAACGTAGACGAGCTGAGCGCAGAAAATGAAGCAAAAACCAAGACTGTAGAAGCTCAGGATAAAGCCCTCAACACAGCCTGGTATGTATTCGGCACTAAATCTGAGTTGAAAGACCAGAAGATTTTGAAGAAAGGTGACGTACTGAAAGACAATGATTTCAACAAAGATTACTTTACCCAGATTGATATTCGTAAAGAAAAAGAAATCAAGCTGTACTCCAAACGAGCAGAATTACTGACTACCCACCCACAGAGTTCATACGAACTTGTTAAAGATGATAAAGGTCAGCTGACTCTGAAAATCAATAATCCGAACGAATTCTGGAGCGTATCGCGCTACCTGGTAATCCTAGTAAGATAATAATCTTTGGTTTATATATGAAAATCCCCTTATCCCTTGACTCAAAACTGGGATAAGGGGATTTTTTAGATACAACTCCTCCTTTTTTTTACCTTATTTGTTTAAAGATTCACATAGTTTACGGTTAATCTCACGAACCCGCTTTTCATCCAGTTTAATTACTTTGCGGTCGTATGTCATCAAACCGTTTACTTCCACTTCTACGTCCGTTGTCTGCGTATATACTGCTGCAGAAAAACCACGAGGTATTAAATCATAAAGTTTTTCTGCATATTTCACATATTCATCTGTCACTTCCTTAGAAGAATTGAACTGAATATATCCCCAGTTGCGGTCCGGTTCCCAGATATGTCCCTGTACTACCCAGCCAATACCTCCATATTCACCCAATACTGTCGCTCTCTGTGCATCATACAGATACAATTCCGGAGCAGGATAGTTATGCAAATCCAGCATATCCCCACAAGTGTAATGGTTACCTCCACTGGCAGGATTGACCAGACGGGTCGGGTCATATTGTTTGGTCCACTCCACTATTTCCGGAGTTTTAAACTGTCCCCAAGCTTCATTAAATGGAATCCATGTGCCAATGCAAGGATAAGAGTACAATGCATCCATGATTTCCTTCCATTCCTTCCGGTAACAAGCTTCCGACTCTGCGCTTCGCTTCATTTCAGTGCCCTCAAAATATTTCCGGTTCTGCCATTCTGGGTTACGGTCGCCGCTGGGCATATCCTGCCATACAATAATACCTAACTTGTCACAATACGTATACCAGCGTGCAGGCTCTACTTTAATATGTTTGCGAATCATATTAAATCCAAAATCTTTTGTCTTCTGTATATCATACAATAAGGCTTCATCCGTAGGAGCCGTATATAATCCATCCGGCCACCAGCCCTGATCCAGAGGACCAAACTGGAACAACGGCTTGTTATTCAACTCCAGACGTACAATACCGTTGGCATCACGTTTGGAAGAATATTTTCGCATAGCTGCATAACTGGACACTTCATCCACCAGTTTTCCGTTCTGCTTTAAAGAAACCTTCAACGTATAAAGGAAAGGAGATTCGGGAGACCATAATTTTGTATTCTCCGGCATTGCTACCTGTACACACTCTCCATTAATACTTTTTCCTTGCGCCACCAGCTGCTGACCATCAAAGACTTTTACCTCTACCAAATCTTTTGAAGTAGCATCTTTTACCAAGGCCTTCAAAGAAAGCAAGGAATTATCAATATCGGGAGTAATGCGTAAATCCTGAATATATGATTCACTGACAGGTTCCAGCCAGACAGTCTGCCATATTCCGGTCACCGGAGTATACCATATACCTTCAGGACGAGACACCTGCTTTCCTCTTGGCTGATATCCTTTATCTGTCGGGTCCCATACCTTTACCAGCAGAGTATTGTTTTTCCCTTGCAAAGCTTCCGTTATATCAAAAGAGAAAGGAGTAAATCCTCCGGTATGGCTGCCTACCTTTACATCATTTACCCATACATCAGTTTTCCAGTCGACTGCTCCGAAATGCAGAAGTACTTTTTTCCCTTTCCAAGAAGAAGGAACGTCAAACGAACGACGATAGACCAACTCTTTCTCTGCACCTACCGTTTTGGCAACTCCTGATAAAGAAGATTCTACAGCAAAAGGTACCAGAATTTTCCCATCAAAAACAGAAGGGGAATGTTTACCTTTTTCTATAATTGCATAATCCCAAAGGCCATTCAGATTTTTCCATTCTGTTCTTTCCATAATAGGCCGTGGATATTCTGGTAATACTTTATCAGGATTTACCTGTTCAGACCATTGTGTGCTAATCCGTCCCTCAACCGGCTTCCATTGTGCATGCAGCTGCGCTGCTAAAGCTCCCCATAAGGCAAGCGCCATCCATAGTTTTTTCATTGATATTAAGTTTTAAGATACCATATACAAAAATAAGACAAAACGGCTACTCTGTATAAAACAATTCTGTCAAAAAATAGAATGAAACCATCAACAAAAATAGAAAATCGCTTTTATATTCAACAATATCACTACCTTTACAATGAAATACAATTTATATATTATGAAAACATCTACATGGACACAGCTTGCATTCTGCTTACTTTCATCTGTTTTTTATGCATGCAACTCATCACACGTCTATTACCTGGATGCGACTTCAGGAAGTGACCAAAACAACGGAACCTCACCTCGTTCTGCCTGGCAAAGTATAGAAGCCTTGAAACAAATCTCCCTACAGCCCGGTGATAAAATTCTATTCAAAAAAGGGGAAACATTTCCCGGAATATTGGAAGTCACAGGCAAAGGTACCTACACTCACCCCATCATTATCGATGCATACGGTGAGGGCAATCAAAAACCATGTATTGCAGGGAATGATACCTCCATGTATGCCGTACGTATTTTCAACTCCGATTACTTCACAATTCAAAACCTTGAAATCAGTAATACAGGTAAAGAACGAAAGGCCGGACGTACTGGATTAAAAGTAGAATGTACAGATTATGGCATTTCTCATAACATCAGAATAAACAACCTTACCATACGTGATGTCAATGGTTCTCTTGTCAAAGAAGAGGGAGGAGGAAGTGGTATTCTGATTGTAAACGGAGGAGACAGTATTCGCTCACGCTTTGACAGTCTGACCATAGAAAATTGTCACATTTTAAGATGTGAACGCAATGCCATGATTTGGAGTGGTTATTACGATCGTAAAAACTGGTATCCGAATAAACATACCATTGTACGGAACAATTTAATTGAAAAAGTTCCCGGCGACGGCATTGTCCCCATAGGTTGTGACAGTACACTGATTGAATATAATCTCATGTGCGATTCACCCGACATTCTTCCGATGACAGAGGCAGCAGCAGGCATCTGGCCTTGGAGCTGTGACAATACCATCATACAATATAATGAAGTATGGGGACATAAAGCGCCCTGGGATGCACAAGGATTCGATTCCGACTACAATTGCCAGAACACCCTTATACAATACAATTACAGTCACGACAATTACGGAGGAATGGTACTTATATGCAACAGTGGAAATGCCGGAGATTATAGCTGCGGAAACATCGGAAGCATTGTTCGATACAATATCAGTATAGGAGACGGTATACGCCCGAAAGAAACACGTCAAGGTATGTTTTCTCCCAGTATCCACATAGCTGGTCCCGTAAAACAAACATTAGTCGAACGTAATATTATCCACGCCAACCCTAAACCGTCTGATGCAGTAGACCGTACGATGATCACTTCCGACTCTTGGGATGGATATGCAGACAGTACTTATTTCCGTCAAAATATCTATTACGCAGCAGAGCCCAGCCATTTTGATTTTACATCTTCTACCCGAAATGCTTTTGAAGAAAACATCTATATCGGCCAGTTTAAAAATCAACCGGAAAGTCAGAAAAACAAGAAAGCAGAAAACATCTATACAGAAAAAGTATTGCAAGAATCAGCGGACGGCTACAAAGGGCTGCATTGCCTGATGGATTCCACAAAAATAAAAGAGCATACACTTCACCACATAAAGCCAGAAGCCATCAAGACATTTTTCCAAAGTATCTTCTAACAAAAGAAATTCCTATACAAGAAATCCCCTCACTCTTCTCTGTAATCATACAGGGAGTGAGGGGATTTTAATTATGTAGCATCAAATCTGTTGGCAATTAACGGCCAAAACGCTCTTTCAGTTTCGCAAGCATGTCTTGAGTCATGGCATCCAAATCATATTCCGGTTTCCAGCCCCATTCTTCACGGGCACATGTATCATCCAATGAGTTTGGCCATGATTCTGCAATAGCCTGACGCAATGGGTCTACCTGATATTGCATTTCAAACTCCGGAAGATATTTACGGATATTCTGGTAGATTGTATTCGGTTCAAAACTCATTGAAGCAATGTTGAATGAATTACGATGAACCAACTTAGACGGATCTGCTTCCATAATTTCTACCGCTGCACGCAAAGCATCCGGCATATACATCATATCCATATAAGTTCCCTCAGCAATCGGGCAGACAAATTTTTCACCTTTAGCTGCAGAGTAATAAATATCTACGGCATAGTCTGTAGTACCACCACCCGGAGGAGTTACATACGAAATCAATCCCGGGAAACGTACGGAACGAGTATCCACTCCAAAACGAGTGAAATAATAGTCACTCAATAATTCACCTGAAACTTTTGTCACACCATACATGGTCTTCGGACGCTGCACGGTGTCCTGAGGAGTTTTGTCTTTAGGAGTACCAGGACCAAATGAGCCGATAGAGCTCGGAGTAAATACTGCACACTGCTTTTCACGAGCGACTTCAAGCGTATTGAACAATCCTCCAAGTCCGATTTTCCAGGCAAGCTGAGGCTTGTTTTCTGCAACGGCAGAAAGCAATGCAGCCAAATTGTAGATTGTATCTACTTGATACTTACTTACCGCATCGGCAATTTGTTGCGGGTTCGTAATATCCACAATAGCCGAAGGACCTGATTCTTTCAATTCTCCTTTAGGCTCAGCACCAGGAATATAACCAGCCACTACATTACCAGAATAATTCTTTCTCAAAAGCATTGTGAGTTCTGAACCTATCTGTCCAGTTGCCCCAATTATTAAAATGTTTTTCATTTACAAGCTAGATTTTTAAATTGCGGAGCAAATATACAAAAGTTCTTATAAATGAAATAAAAATAAGCGTGTTCTTTTTTCCTAAATAAAAAAATTGCATCTTTGCATAAGCAAAACCTTAATATCAATATATGTATACAAACTTTAGAGATTTCCTGAAAAAGGAACTTGCCGACATAGAAGCAGCCGGCTTATATAAGAAAGAACGTGTAATAACCACTCCACAGCGTGCAGACATCAAGGTCAACGCAGGAGAGGAAGTTTTGAATTTCTGTGCCAACAACTATTTAGGCTTGTCGGACAACACACGCCTGATTGAAGCGGCCAAGAAAGCCATGGATACCCATGGTTACGGTATGTCATCCGTGCGCTTTATTTGTGGAACACAAGACCTTCACAAACAACTGGAAGCTGCCATCTCTGACTATTTCCATACAGAAGATACCATCCTGTATGCTGCATGTTTTGACGCAAACGGTGGTTTGTTCGAACCTCTTTTCACAGAAGAAGATGCCATTATTTCAGATGCCTTGAACCACGCATCCATCATTGATGGTGTACGTTTATGTAAAGCTAAACGTTACCGCTATGCTAATGCTGATATGGCAGATTTGGAACGCTGTCTTCAAGAAGCACAGGCACAGCGCCACCGTATTATTGCCACTGACGGCGTATTCTCTATGGATGGAAATGTGGCTCCAATGGACAAAATCTGTGAACTGGCAGAAAAATACAATGCCCTCGTAATGGTAGACGAATCACACTCTGCAGGAGTGGTAGGCCCTACAGGACATGGAGTAGCTGAACAATTCGGTGTATACGACAAGATTGACATCTTTACAGGTACATTAGGAAAAGCCTTTGGCGGAGCTATGGGTGGATTTACCACTGGTAAAAAAGAAATTATTGACATGTTGCGTCAGCGCTCTCGTCCTTACTTGTTCTCTAACTCTGTAGCACCAGCTATCGTAGGAGCAAGCTTGGAAATGTTCCGCATGCTCAAAGAAAGCAATGCTTTGCATGACAAACTGATGAGCAATGTCAACTATTTCCGTGACAAGATGATTGCTGCCGGATTTGACATCAAACCTACACAGAGTGCTATCTGCGCTGTCATGTTGTATGATGCCAAACTGTCACAGGATTTTGCAGCCCGCATGCAGGAAGAAGGCATTTATGTAACCGGATTCTACTATCCAGTAGTGCCGAAAGGCCAGGCGCGTATCCGCGTACAGCTTTCTGCCGGTCATGAACAATGCCATCTGGACAAAGCAATCCAGGCCTTCATCAAAGTAGGAAAAGAATTAAACGTCATCAAATAACCTACTACTTAAAATCACATGTCGAAAGGCTGTTCTTCTACAACTAGAGGGACAGCCTTTCTTTTATATTCATATAAAATGAACGGTGTATGCTTTATAAATTATTTTTCCGTCTGTTCTTCTGGCCAGTTTACCAAATACAATAATTCTGTAGCACGGGTAAATGCGGTATACAACCAGCGGAAATAATCGGGCGAAAGCATATCTTCCGTCATGTAGCCTTGATCAAGAAAAACTCTTTTCCACTGACCACCTTGCGCTTTATGACATGTAACAGCATACGCATATTTTACCTGCAACGCATTGTAATAAGGGTCTTCTTTCATTTTTTTCATTCGTTCCCGCTTGGTCGGTAAGTCAGCATAATCTTCTAACACAGCATAGAACAAACGGTCATTTTCTTCTTTCGACAATGAAGGAAGTTCCGAATGAAGGGTATCCAATAAAATCTTTACTTCCAGTTCAATCCCTTCATAATCAGGAAAAGCAAGCACTACATCTGCGAAGCGAAAACCATACATTTCCCGAACACGCCGTATCCTACGTACCACCGCCACATCTCCATTTGCAATAAAATCAAGTTCCTTACAGTCTGTTCCCCAGAAATAATTATTCTTGGCCACCATCAGCATATCTCCCGTGTTCAGTTCATCTTCCCTGTACAGTACCGTATTTCTTATACCTTTATTATATAGAGAAGCACGTTTGTTGGAACGACAGATAACAATCGTTTCATCCAACCCCACATGACCATAACATTCGTCTATGGCTTCAATCAGTTCACTTCCAGGAAGGATACGTATATCAGGATAGTTCTTACAACAGATTTTAGGATATTCAAAGAAATCCTCGTTTACAATCCTTTCACGCAAGGCAGTAGCATTCGACAAGATACCGGAACCTTCGGTTTGTCGTACTACTTTTGTAAGCACACACTCTGTCACCTCCAGTCCATAGCCCTGCAATGCCGCTACAGACAGCGCCGGGCTCTCTTCCTCCCCTATCGGCGGAAGCTGTGCTGTATCTCCAATCAACATCAACCGGCAACCCAATCCATTATATACATATTGCACGAGATCATCCAATAAACGTCCGCTACCAAAATGGCCACCTGAAAGTCCTTCATTCGCAATCATGGAAGCCTCATCCACAATGAACAGCGTATTCCGGTGCAAATTCTGATTAGCTACAAAATTATCCGTCTCATTCGAAAAGACTTTCTGGCGATATATCTTCTTATGAATCGTATAAGCCGGATGTTCCGCATATCCGGAAAAGACTTTGGCTGCCCTTCCTGTAGGAGCCAACAGAATCACTTTCCGTTGCAATGAATCAAGCGTACGAACCAATGCAGATGTCAATGTAGTCTTACCCGTGCCGGCATAACCTTTCATCAGAAACACACTGTCAGCAGAAGGCGAAAACAGGAATTCGGCAAAACTTTTCACCGCATTTTCCTGCTCTTCTGTTGGTTTATAAGGAAAATTTCGCTTAATTTGTTGCGATAAATCATTATTTAACATAATGCCAGTATAAAAAGTTTACGTAAGATTGACGTGGTTCAACTAATTTACTTATTTTTGCGCTACGAATATAAACTAAAAAAACAATATTATCATGAAAACAGTTCTTAATCTTGTGTTAGCCGCCTGCGTTATCTGCTTGGTATATATATGCTATGGCAGTATTATGGGCCCTATCAACTTTGACAATGCGAAAAAAACCAGAGAAAAAGCAATTATCGCTCGCCTGATTGACATCCGTAAGGCTCAGCAGGAATATCGTACCGTTCATAACGGTGCTTATACAGCAAACTTCGACAGTTTGATTACTTTCGTAAAGACTGCTAAACTTCCTTTCATCATGAAAGTGGGTTCATTGACAGATGATCAGTTGAACAACGGTATGACAGAAAAGAAGGCTATGGACTTGATTAACAAGGCTAAGAAAACTGGAAACTGGAGCGAAGTTGAAAAAGAAGGCTTACAGAACTTCCGTCGTGATACAATGTGGGTGGCTGTAATGGATACTATCTTTGCAAAAGGATTTAATCCGGATTCTTTGGCATACGTTCCTTACGGAAACGGAGCTAAATTTGAAATGGCTATCCGTCAGGATACTACAAAATCTGGTGCTCCTCTGAACTTGTTCCAGGCACAGGTTGCATACGATGTATACTTGGGTGACTTGAACAGCCAGGAATTGATCAACTTGAAAGACATGCAGTCAAAATTGGGTAAATATTGCGGTTTGAGAGTTGGTGACATCGAACAGCCGAACAACAATGCAGGAAACTGGGAATAATCCTATGGCCCAACCTATTGATTTTAATAAATCAGAACAGTATATATTATCCATCCGTCTGAGTACGGATGGATTTTCTTTTTCTATCTATCACCCTCAGCAATCGGAGGAAGTATATTTCAGTTCCTCGCCAGTCAATACGCAGCGCTCAATGGCTGCCAATGTAAAAGCCTATTTGACAGAAACAGAAGAACTGAAACATCGTTTCAAACAGGTTAATATCCTTATTCATACTTCACGTTACACTACACTCTCGTTGGAATTGTATGAAGACGAACAGACCGACCTTCTGTTCTATCAGAACCTGCCCCCACAAAATAACGAAGTCGTACTTTGTAATATTTTAGGGAAGAGCAACCTCGTCATTCTTTTTGGGCTGGACAAGCTCACCCATCTGTTTCTGACAGAGCATTTCCCCAATGCCCGTTTGTTTGCATCCGTAAGTCCAATTACCGAGTACCTCGCACATAAGGTCAAACCGAGTGACTGCCGTAAATTATTTGCCATCTTCCATCCCGAAAGTGTAGAAGTGATAGCTTTCGAAAAAGAAAAACTACTGCTACTGAACACTTACCCCATTTCCGGCCTGAATGATTCATGCTATTATCTGTTGAACATCTGGCAGCAGGCTGGCTATAATCAAGAAGATGACCAGTTATACATTTGCGGGAACAATCGGGTTCCACAATGGGAAGAATTGCCATTGCGACTAAAAAAATACATACGAAAACTATTCATCATTAATCCTCAGATGGAATTCAACGACTCAGCAATGAGCCGCATCAAAGAAATTTCATTTGACATGCTATCTTTAATCTCATGCGAGTAATAAGCGGAATATACAAACGGAGACGTTTCGACGTTCCCCACACATTCAAGGCACGTCCTACGACTGACTTTGCCAAAGAAAATCTGTTCAATGTGCTCAACAACTACATTGACTTTGAAGATGGAATAACAGCACTCGATTTGTTTGCCGGAACGGGCAGTATCAGTATAGAACTTGTGTCACGAGGATGCGATCAGGTTATTTCTGTAGAGAAAGACCCGCAGCACCATGCCTTCATCAGCAAAGTCATGCGCGAGGTCAAAACGGACAAGTGCATCCCTTTAAGAGCCGATGTATTCAAATACATCGAGAAATGCGGCCTGCAGTTCGATTTTATCTTTACTGACCCTCCGTATGCCCTGAAAGAATTGGCAAGCATACCCGACCTGATATTTCAGTACAACCTGCTCAAGCCGGAAGGTATTTTCGTTCTGGAACATGGAAAAGATCTCAACTTTGAGAGTCATCCCTGCTTTTTCGAGCACCGTCACTACGGAAGTGTCAACTTTTCCTTTTTCAGAGTAAAGGAGCAAGAAGACGCACAACCGATTCAGTAATCTTATTTTTCCAAGAACGTTTTTCCCAAATCCTGGCTGACAACAGAAAACAATCCTTCTGATCGGCCAGGAATATTTCTTTTAAAGTCATAGCCGTTTCCCTGTCATAAAAAAAGGCATTGGCCTCGAAGTTATGCTCAAAACTTCGAAAGTCCATATTCGTAGACCCCACCGTTGACAATTCGTCATCACACACCATCAACTTAGAATGCAGAAATCCCTTTTTGTAGAGGTAAATTTTCACCCCTGCCTTCATCATCTCCGAGAGATAAGATAGCGAACCTTTATGAATAAGCCAGGTATCCCCTCTTTTAGGAAGCATAAGCCGCACATCAACCCCAGCCAATGCTGCTGTCTGCAAAGCGGTCATCACTTCCTCGTTCGGCAAGAAATAAGGAGTCTGCACATAAAAATACCTCCGGGTAGAACAGATAGCCATCATCAGTCCTTGCATAATATCCCTCCACTCACCTACCGGATCGGAAGTCACAATTTGCCCCAGCACACCTCCCTTCACCGAAATCGGAGGGAAATATTCTGCTGAAGTGAGCAAGGTGCGATCAATGGCATACCAGTCAGTAAGAAAAGCCGTCTGCAACCCGTACACCACCTTTCCTCCCAGTCTGACGTGTGTATCTCTCCAATTTCCTTTTCCCAATCCCTTCACATAACGTTCTGCCAGATTCATCCCACCTATGAACCCCACACAACCATCTATCACCACAATCTTCCGATGGTTGCGATAATTCACTTTACTGGTAAATCTAGGGAAACGGACTTTCAGGAACGAAAGGACTTCTATGCCTTCACAAAGCATTTGTTCATAAAAATCATGAGGCACTTTCCAACAACCCACATCGTCATACAGCACCCGTATCTTCACTCCGTCACGAGCCCGGTCAATCAAAGCATCTCTAACCAACCGACCTACCGCATCATCCTCAAAAATATAAAACTCCAGATGGATGTGATGACGAGCTCTGTAAATATCTTTCAATAATTCCGATAACATGGAAACAGCATCCGTATAAACTGTAACTCTATTTCCGGAGAAAGGCAGTGCATTATTTACCCGTGAAAAAAAATCCATCAAACGCTGCTTGCCATATTCTGCCATTACGGACGGCTGTTCCTGATAGGCCGCCATAGGGCGCTTGCTCAAGCGAGCATACCCTTTCCGACTGATAAGATGTTCCTTACGCGTACTACGCCCGAAAAACAAGTACAGAATCCATCCGGCTACAGGAAGAAAAAAGAGAACCAGAATCCATGCCATAGTCTTTACCGGACTACGATTGTCAAGAATCACGACAAAGATAGTTGTCAGTATCACCGCAAAATAAAGAAAGTAGATTACGGCTACAAAGATGCTATTCCAAACTGCTACGTCCATCTTACGACTTCGTTTTCAACAAAATTACGAGTAATCTGGAAAAAGGCAAAAAAAATACCGCAAAAGTGGAATTGACTTTTGCGGTATATGCGTTCAACCTTAGAATCTGCGAGGTCCATGTCCCGATCCAGGACCAAACCCAGGACCTCTACCCGGTCCGCCCATTCTCGGGCCGGCACCCTTTCCACCAAACAGATTCAGACGGTAAATAAAGTGTACCATGCAATAGCTGTAAATCGCATTGTATTCCGTATCACTTCGCATAGCCGCACTGATTACACGGCTGATATTGCTCTGATTACGCAGAATATCATAGAACTGAATGCTGACCGTAGCTGCATTTCCTTTCAGGAAGTCTTGCGAGAGCTGTGCATTCCAGATTAACTCGTCACGATTCATGCTTGCGTCCGCATATCCACGACGTGAGTTCTGAGAGATATCTGTAGCAATTGACATATTCCAGGGCAAACGGACATTGGTACTTGCTCCGTACGAGAACTGGTAGGTATCCATATTATTCTCTTCCTTGAAGCTATTGCGCGAATGCGTATAAGCCAATGAACCGTTCAGAGAAAATTCCCACCAGTCATTACGGTAAGTACCTCTCAAGCGTTCGCTCAAAGACAACTGACGGGTTTTGTTCTTATCTGACACATTCTCAGCCTGTGCATCGCTCATATAACTTACAATGTTATTATAACGGGCCATCGTAAAGGTATTGATGGTATACTTCTTATTACGCAAAGCCGTATTAGAACCCAAGATACCAAACAAGTTCCAGTTGCCATTGATATTCTCCGGCATGGTTACCGTTCCACCGGTTTGCGGATCGTATGTACTACGATTACTAATGCTATTCAATACATTTTCAAAACGGAAGTGCGTCATGATACCCCGCTGTTTCTCTGTATCAAATGTATTGTAAAAAGCCATGAACGAGTTGGTAAATGCCGGTTTCAACCCCGGATTTCCCCGACGAATGTTCAACGGGTCGGTCGTATCCTCAATAGGCAGCAAATCCGTCATGCTTGGCTGAGAACTTCTTCCGCGGTAGTTAATTCTCAACTGGCTTGTTTTCGAGAATTTATAACGGAAATCAAATGTCGGAGTAAAGTTGAATACATTTCGTACGGCCACCGTATCCAACTGGTCTTTCTTATAAGACAATTTCGATTTCTGCGGCTGGAAAGAAACACCTGCATTCAAACTCATTTTTTCACGAATCCAACGCAAAGAAACATCTGCCTGATGATTGTAATATGTGTACTGTGCACTCTTGCTGTTCTTTTCATCCAGCACTCCCACATTATCTCCTCCATAACCTTGCGCTATCTCCCAGTCATTGGGCATTGTATAGGTGGAATTGTCACTCTTTGAACGCTTGTACTGGAAATAATAACTGAACTGCAAGAAGCCACCCTTAAATATCGGTTCGCTATAAGTAAAGCGTGCACCATAATTATAGTTCAAAGTAGGCGTAGAGATATAGCGGTTCAAAATTTCCAGCCGTTCCTCCTCTGTTTTCTGGTAATAGTCCGTTTCAGACACCGAGAACTGTTCACTCGAACTGTTCGTGTAATTATAGGAGCCACGGAAAGTAATATTACGTCCCGGCTTTCCCAAACGACGGTTAACCATGGCCGAACCTCCCACATTAAAATTATCTCCTTTCTGCAGACTGTTACGCGCAATTGTATTGACAATATTCTCCTCTGGAATCAAAGATGAAAGATTGTCGGCAGCACTCAAAATTTCGTCGGTTGTATGTTCCGGATCCTGGCTGAATGTAAAAGAATTTGTCGCACTCCTGTTATCATTCTTTCCGTATGTTAAACGCGGACGAAAAATCACCGTTGTCATAGTATCCGGTTTCCACTCAATACGAAAATCGGCCGTAAGCGAAGTAGTCTTATTGCGATTAGCATTCTGGGCATTCTTGAAAGAGCTGGTAGCCGAAGAAACGAATGTTTCCGAAGCCTGCTTACTGATAATGTCCGCATCCTTGTAGTTATAATTCACACTACCTCCTGTTTCCAGTTTCTCACTCTGTGTACTAAAGTTGAAACCACCCATCTTGATGCTGGTCAGACCGTTCTGTCCTCCCCAACGAAAGCCACCGCCTCCTCCCGGATAGCCGTTATCATTCACATTATTCATTGAACCAATCACCGTGAACTGATTCTCTCCAATGAATCGGTTCAACATTACTTTTCCACTGTAACGGTCTTCCGTTCCGGCTGTGACGTCCGCATTTCCAAACCATCCCTTATTCATACCCGGCTTCACACTCAGGTCAAGCACGGTTTCTTCTTCGCCGTCATCAATACCTGTCACACGGGCCAAATCCGATTGTTTATCATACGCACGCACCTTATCAATAATATTTACCGGAAGATTTTTCATGGCAATATTCGGGTCATCGGCAAAGAATTCTTTTCCATCAATCATGATTTTCTTGATTTCCTTCCCGTTTATCGTGATTTTTCCGTTTTCATCCACTTCAGCCCCCGGAAGCTTCTTCACCAGTTCCTCCAAAGCCGAACCTTCAGGCACACGATAGGCAGAACTGTTGTACACCAACGTATCGGCCACTGCCGTCACCTCCGGAGCCTCAGCCACCACTACAGCTTCTGCCAGCATAATGGCATCCGAAGCCAGCTCCACCTTGCCCACATTCAAACGCGGATTGTTACGCGTCAACGCAACCTGCTTGAAAAAAGGAGTATATCCAATATATGAAACCTTCAGCAGATACTTTCCCGGACGCACAGATAGTGAGAAATGTCCATCCAGATTTGTCACATTTCCCACTACCATTGAACTATCCTTTACGGAAAGGAGCTGTACTGTAGCCTGAATGACAGGCGATTTATCCCCTTCATCAAGAACCGTTCCCGTCACGGTTCCACGGCTGCCGCTGCTTTGTGCAAAAGCAGAAATGGTTACCCCCACCATCAGCAGCAATCCCAATAAAACTTTTTTCATTGCCTTTATCTCTTCCTTGTTGATTAATTGTACCTTTGACAATTATCAACAAAAAAGGTTTACCCCTACTCTTTATTTTTTAACTTATTTTTGTCTGAAGTTTTTTTCAATCTTTGCTTTCTGCATCAAAAACTCTTTACAGAACACACAAATAACCATGTACACAATACCTACTGAATTGTCTGCTTCCTGCAAATTTCCTCCATAAGCTGCATTCAGCAACACTCCTACATAATAAATTCCCCACAAATAGAGTGAAATCACCATTGCTTTCCGCCGAATGGCAAAAGCTTCCTCATTTTCATCCTTCATTTTAGCCAGAAAAACCATGAACAATGAAATCCAGATGACCAGTTTCATTCCCAGTTTCACATACAGCAGATTACCGTCATTCACTTGTCCGAACATATACATCAATAACGGAACAAATACTGACAATAACAGTAACACATACCCCAACAAACGGCACGAAGCCGGAAAAATTCCTTTCATAACTTGATTATTTTTTATTCGCACAAAAATACTTAATTGTAAGCCAACATCCGACTTCTTCTAACTTTTTTTCTAAATTTGCGACCAAAACAAATACACTTATGAGTAAACAAGAAGTCATTATTTGCCAAAATTTCAATACGGAACTCAGCCAGAAGTTATCTGCACATTCATACGACAAGATTTTTATCCTGACCGACGAACATACTTTTCGTCTTTGCCTCCCTCTGCTGCAAGACATCGCCTTGCTGAAGGATGCAGAACAAATTGTCATTGGTCCGGAAGATGTGCATAAAAACTTGGAGACACTGGCCTATGTATGGAACCAGCTCAGCAACCGGGGAGCCACCCGCCACTCGCTGCTCATAAACTTAGGAGGAGGCATGGTGACCGACTTGGGAGGATTTGCCGCAGCCACCTTCAAACGAGGTATCGCTTGTATCAACATCCCCACCACCCTGCTTTCCATGATTGATGCCGCCGTGGGTGGAAAAACCGGTATCAACTTCAACGGACTCAAGAATGAAATCGGCTCCTTCTATCCTGCCGATCAGGTAATGATTGACAGCCAGTTTCTGAAAACCCTCGATATGCCCAACCTGCTGTCCGGTTACGGAGAAATGCTGAAGCACGGTCTAATCAGTCAGCCGTCACACTGGAGCGAACTGCTGACATTTGACTTTGCTCACATAGACTACGCATTGCTGCAGAAACTTATCGGCCAGTCCGTGCAAGTCAAGGAAGACATCGTAGAAAAAGACCCCTATGAGCAAAGCATCCGGAAAGCGTTGAATTTCGGACATACCATCGGACATGCCTTTGAAAGTTTCGCCCTAAAGACTAACCATCCGGTGCTTCATGGATATGCTGTAGCCTGGGGTATGGTCTGCGAACTTTATCTGTCACACATCCGCTGCGGTTTCCCGAAAGAAGCGTTGCGCACCACCATTCAGTTCATCAAGGAAAACTATGGCAGCCTTTATTTCACCTGCGATGACTATGAATGTCTGTACGACTTCATGAAGCATGACAAAAAGAATGCCTCATGTGGCGTCATCAATTTCACTCTTTTAGGAGGAATCGGTGACATTCGTATCAACCAGACCGCCTCACAAGAGGAAATCTACGAACTGCTTGATTTCTACCGCGAAACCATGGGATAAGTTTTGTCGTGTTCAAACAGCGTTTAAACGTAATCTAAAAATACTAAGAAATTATTGCGGAAAATATTTGGTTATTCCGAATAAAGCAGTACCTTTGCATCCGCAATTCGGGGTGTAGCTCAGCCCGGTTAGAGTACGCGTCTGGGGGGCGTGTGGTCGCTGGTTCGAATCCAGTCACCCCGACTGATGGAAATGAAGGAGTTAAGCATTAAACTTAACTCCTTTTCCTTTTGTATACTGACGGATTACTGACGGTTATGGACGAAAATAAATGCTATCAAACATAAAACTCTTATTTCGTTAGTTTGTTTTGAGTTGTTTCTGTTTGCTATTTTAGCAAACAATCTGAATATCTTGGCATAAGATATCCAATAAATCATCCGTTACTTTATCCAGTAAACTTTTTCGTCTTAAATTATCCACATAATAGGGAGAAATGGAATTAAATCCGTACTTTGCACCTAACAAGCTACAAGCAACGGCTGCATTAGTGTCTGCATCTCCTCCAGCATTAACTACTGCCAACAAACCCTCTTGAAAACTTTCCGTATGATATAAACACCAGATAGCAGCAGATAATGTTTTTAAAGTATATCCCATAGTCATTTCATCATCTAAAGCTAAACCTTGTATATCATCAGACCTTTTTGCCAATAACAAATAAGGCACTATTCGTTCATCAAACTTTCTTGCTATTTCTTGAATGGTTTCAAAATTCAGTTCATATCCATTCCACACAAAATGATGTATTAACTCTGATAAAATAACACAAGAACCTATACATCTGGAGTCTGTATGAGTAAGCCTACAAACTTCTTCTGCATAAAATGATACATTCTGTTTCCAAAGTCCCACTACAGATGTCCTCATAATGCCACCATTTGCTGCACTTTTCTTACCTGATAATTTCCAAACTATTTCTGCCGCTTTCGTTGGATTATCTGTATAATCAGAAATGGCTAATACATTATATGTATGTCGTCCAATACCCATAGGGGAGCCATTAAACCATTTCTTAAAATTTTGAGCAATAGAGTTTAAATAAATATCCTTATCTGCAATTATCGCATTGGCAATGCATAACATCATATCTGTATCATCTGTCCAATCTCCTTGTTTCCATCTTTTACGATGATAGTCTTGAATAATCTGATTATATAACGTCAATCCTTGCGGATAATACTTTAAAACTTCTTTATGCGACATAAATTCTGCGCCAAGCCCTAAGGCATCTCCAATTGCCTGACCAAAAATCACTCCACAAATTTTATTATGTAATTCAGATGGTATGTTTTTATTGCAATTATCCATATTCGTTTTCTATATCATTTACGTAAACGTTTGAATAATTTATGTAACCAACTTTCCTTTTTCTGAAGTTTTACACCAAATATAGCTTCCCACAAATCACTCATATTTCTTTCTTCCATTTCTTTTTTATCAGCATAGAAATGAGCATTATCTTCTTCACGATAACTTACAAGAACTCCTGATTCAAATCTTAAGAAAAGTTCTTTTTCATACAGCGAAGCATATCCTTGATGTACATATTTCATCATTTTACCATGCGGAATACGCATAACACCCGAGTACCAATCGGCAAAGACTTTTGTTTTTCCGGGAAATAAATAATCTAATCCTACTTCTTTATCTTCACCAAATTTTCTATCGCCATCAGATATATTGGCTTCCAAATCCACAAGATATAATTTGTTATCTTCAATGAGCCAAGAGCCTATATACCCTCTCCAACATGCCGTGTGAGGAGCTGTAAATCTTATCTTATGCGATACAAGGTAAGGAGCTAATGGTTCTGTAGCAAGATAATATTCTTCACCATTATAAATTAACCGTTCTCTACATTGTGCTGTCATAGTCCGCCTAATTTTTTACTTATTAGTATAGACATATTAGAATATCTCATAACCTTGATTTTTAATAGTTTCTTTATCTCTTGGGGTTAATTTTTTTACCATAATATAGCCTTTGTTTTCTAAAATCTGAATATCCGTATCAGTAAAAACAGGTTTTATATCGTATTTTTTATTACGTGAATATCTCATCCAGCCCTTTGCAACTTTATTTTCAACTTCAAATAACTGGTTTTGCGGAACAGATAAATCATTTGCTACTATATCAAGTTGTTCTTGATTATTTTTTAGCATATCGCAAAGATTAAACTCTTTTTTACTTTTCATTGAAGGTAAATCTTCAGTAAATTTCTCTGTTTTTTCATATTCAGATTGTACCTTTTCTTTAAATATAGGTAACTTTATATAATCATAGTAAGCATCATAAGTTTTATCACATCCAAGTGTTAATCCCAAAAGATATATCGCTACGGAACATTCAAAACCAAATGTTTTTGCATAATCAATAGTTTTGGAATCGATGTAAAATCCACTACTAAATTTGTCTTTCAGTAGTAAGAATAATGGAGCAGCTACTGCAAATTGACATTTGGCAACTTCGTCCGTTCGAGAAGGTAAATTTGAATTTATTGCTATTTGTGAAAGTGGCTTGAAGTCCGTTGCTGGGCTTTCTTTTATCAAATTATACAATGTTGTTTCGATGGCAACATCGTTCTGTATTTCTTTTTTTGCCATCCAATTGCAAGCTACATGAATATAGTCACAAAAATACCCTTTTGTATTTTTAGGATAAAAACTGTGGCGTTCATATCGTAGAAGATACGTCCATATAGATTGTTCTCCTATAGGACGCTTATATGAAAATAATTCATCAAATACTTCGGAAACAATATCATCGGTAATAATAGATTCACACATCTTTCTGTCAGTTTCCGACAAATCAAATATCGCCCATAAATTATCTATACCTCGTTTTGATTGCGCTATTAGCCGATGGTTGTGTAATGCCTTGAATTTCTCACTCCAAGGTGACACATGAAGTCTAATTCGAGAATCAAACGATATGCTCATTTCTTTTTTGGCTTCCTCATCGAAAGTATAAAGTCCCTTTATATTTTCAATACTTACGAGACAAGGTTGTTCATTCCCATTATCGCTAATAAAGTGTATTACCATATACTCAAAAGAGTATTCGAATAGGTTCATGTTCCTTGTCAGCTTTTCAAACAAATCATTATCATTTGCATGAGCCTTGATATTTCCATCAAAATCAATTGCCGAATAAACATTCAATTTACCATATTTGAATAAATCAACGAAATCTGCTTTACGTATAATTGCTAAATAATCCATTGTATTTAAAATTTAGAAGCCCCAAGGGGTGTTGTTATTGTTGTTGGTTGTTGATTGGCTTGCCACCGATGTAGAAATATCTATGTGCGAACAATTTGACTTGAAAGCCTCCAGATAATCACTTGGATAGCCATAATAGGAAATATACAAATTCTTTCTCGCTCTGGTCATTGCCACCATAAACAAAGTTTTAGCCATGCTTTCATCTGGGCTGATATACAAATTGTTATTAGCAAATGGAATGAAAACATTATCAAAGTCCAATCCCTTTGCGCTGTGATATGTCATGAGAATAATGCGACGGTCATTTTCAGAAAAATTGCCATAACCATTACCCACATATTGCATTTTCATACCATTCGCTTTGAGAAATGCATTCATTACACCAAAATCTGTTTTCCCATACTGGTTGGTTGCTCCTACCCACGCTGGCTTTCCGGCATGACTAAGAGCTAAATTTACGAAATGGATAATTTTTTGAGCAGATGGAATCAAGATAGCGGCTGTATCACCTACATTCACAGCTTTCGTTGCCTGTTCTATTACGTAAGCTACTTCTTTTTCTTCGGAAGTAGCTTCGCACAAACGTATTTGTGTATCGCTTTTTGTCATATCTCTTTTTGCAGAAAATATGTTCATTCGTGGTAGGAAGCGTTGTACGGCATCAATGATAGACCGTGATAGGCGATGGATGATGCCTAATTCAAAAGCCTCTCCATTGATTAGTCGTCCTATTTCTGACGGTGTTACGGTCTCTTCTTGCCATTGAGGGTCACGGTCAAAAATCGATTGATTAGAATCACCTGCAACAACAACGTGCGTACCACGGCTTTTCATTTCTGAAAGAATACGTGGTGTTAAATCTTGAACCTCATCGCACAGGATATAGTCATAATGGCTATTCCCCCTCATGAATCTGAAGTAAGTTTCTACGGTAACATTCAATCCGATTTCCCTAAATGCGGATTTAAACATTTCAACCAATGATTGTGTGAACACAATCAATAAAATGCTTGCAGAGGGCGATTTTGCACGGACTTTTTTTGCTGTATATGCAAGTAAAATAGATTTTCCAGAACCTGCAAATCCTTTAATCCAAACATTCTTGCGGTTTATGTCCACATTATCAAGAAAATCACGTTGCTGAGCATCGAGTTTATTCTCTTCTATTATCCATGCCATAGTATTACTATTTAATTATTGTTCGTTAATGCTTTAGTCTTTGTCATTGACAAATTTTCTTTATTGTAATAAGCTTCACTTTCTGTTTTGGGAGCAGATGCTCTAATTTCTTTGGCGAAGTTATTCTCTCCTAATTTTTCCGCCACAGTCGCAAACCATCCGTAAGCATATTTGGGCAAAGAATTTGTTTTCCATTGTTTCAAATACAAGTCATATGCTTTCCTGAATTTTACTTGTGCGGCAACCGTGTTCCCTTCGCTTTCATCTATTTTCCCTAATTCAATCAAAGCAATATCATGTTCCGGATCTATATTAAATGCCTTTTGTAGATATTCTTTAGCTCGTTTGGTATCTCTATAAAGCAAGGTAGAACCTAAGTTTGCATAAGCATGTTTATCATGAGGATTTTCTTCAATTGCTTTTTCATAAAATTCAATTGCTTTGTCTGTAGCCCCAGCATTGCTGTAAAGGACACCTATGCTATTATAATTGGTAGAAGCTGGATATAATTCGTTTTGTAGTTCAAGTGTTTCTGCTGCCTTGAAATCATTTCCAATCTTCAGATAAGCCTGTTTGAGTGTAATCAGGGTTTCTTTCGAAGGTACACCGCCATTTTGTTCGGCTTCAAGGTTAGCTTGTCTTTCTGCTTTTAAGGCTGCCCTTTCTTCGGTTGTCAATTCTTTATTTGCAAATGGACTAAGAGGTTCTACATGGCATATTGTTCCCATGCAAGTAGCATGGATAGTCAGCATCTTATCCGCATTGACTTCAATTATCAATTGGATTGGAGTATTGATAAGAAAGCCATTGGGCATGGAAGATTCTATCTTCAAATTGAAAAGCATTTTTGTTGTATTACCAACACAAATAGGTAACTCGACAATTTTTTGCCCATCCCGACTTGTTACCAAATCATCAATCTCTATAGTATTACAGGGTATCTCTGTTCCTGCTGGGAGAATGATTTTAGGGCGGTCGTCCTTGGTTATGATTAAAATCGGTTCACTCGTGATAGGTTGTATCAAGCATTTATTCATGCCATTGAACAATAAGCTGTGAATGGCTGCTCCCTGTGAAACGTGAGTTTGCAAGTCCATCGGAACCAATATCTCCGAATCCTCAAAATAGGAATGCAAGGCTTCTTGAATGTATGGGCTTTTGCTACTTCCTCCAATAAGCAAGACATAATCAATCTCTTCTTTGGGAACTTTGGACTTCTTAATGGCACTTTCTATAGGAGAAAATATACTATTGTATTCATCTTCTCCTTTTATGCGAGTAGTTTTACCGAATCCTTGTTTTAAGAACACAGCCATTGTTTCTGTAAGTTCCTTGTTTGTTAGGTAGAATTTGTTCTGTTTAAGCGTACCTTTATTCGTAATGACTTCAACATTAGACTCTATTTCTGTCTTTGAATCGCTTGATTTTACCTCAGGTATTACAAAATCAGAAGTAAGCGTAGCCAATGTTTTATTCGCTAATATTTTTAGTCGTTCTGCAACTTTATAAAGTGCAGAAGCTATTTGTTTACGCTCATTCGTCCGAAACTGTTCTTTTTTCTTTCCATTAGCTTCCAAAAAACGTGGCATCAGGTAATGGTATGTTATGTACCTGTCTATGTCGTCACCACCTAACTTCGTAAATTTTGAAATGGCAATGTTCTTAGAAAAGAATCCATTGGCACTCTGTCCTATCTCAAGTATTGATATATCACACGTACCTCCGCCGAAATCAAAGACCAAAACTTTCGAGTTATAATCCGGACTTATGAACATAGGACGGTCTTCTGCTGCCCGTGACACGGCATAGCTGATAAAAGCCGCATTCGGCTCGTCTATAAGGGCTTGCTTTGACACTTTCATGTCATTCGCCATTAAAGCGTCAAGTAAATCTTTACGTTGATTGGCTTCAAATGATGCTGGGATGCTTACTGCATACAAAATATCTGTACTGATATTATTTTCGGTGCAGTATTTAATGATGAGGTATTTCAGATAAGCAAAGAATACCCGTGCGGCATCCACAGGATTCTTTATTCTAAAAGGTTCAATCTCACGCAATTCACTATCATAATACTTTGCTCCTAAATCCTCGCCCAACTCCATTTTGAACGAATACCAAATGTTTTTCCCCTTTTTCAGTTGATATTTCATCTGTGATGCGCCTTCTCCAACAAGGATGCGTCCATTCAGCCATGCTATTACCGTAGGCACAATCTCTGACCTATATAAAGCACCGTCAGGAAGCATTTGTGGCAATCGTAAAGACTTCGTATGGATTTTATGATTGGATTCATCGTAGGAAGCAATGGATACCACCGTTGTTGAGGTGCCAAAATCAATCCCGATGTACGTTTTGCCACGCATAAGTGCTGCATTCCTAACCGCAGGCAACATTGATGATATTGTTATTTCATTCATTGCACTATGTTTTATTTCACGAGAAGTTTATTAAATCTTGAATGTTCACTTCTAACAGTTCTGTTATACGCTTCAATGTGTGTAAATCTGGTTGTGTTGTATTTGTACACCATTTGGATACTGTCGTTTGGTTTACTCCAAGTTGTTCTGCTAACCATTTATTAGTACGCTTTTTCTTTACCAAAACTATTTTAAGTTGATTCAAATCATTCATTTGTTTTATATTAATTTCCTTTGAAGCAAAGATAATGATTCTAATTCATAAAGACAATAAGTTTAAAGGGAATGCAAACAAAATAATTAGTGCCCCAACTAAATTAAGGCACTAATATGTTTTTTATTATCGTAATTCTTCTGCCTCCTGCTGCAACAGCCTTGCTTTTTCCAATTTCTCAGCTCTTACTCGTGTGCGATACTCAAAATCCTCCACCTCATTACGAATGTTTCTGATGACGGTTTTATCCCTGTCACGATGGAATACCACTTCCAGCGTATCCAATTGATTGCTAGAAACACCACCGTACATTTTTATAAGACGGTACTTCAAGTCATTGTCAGACAAATCCATGTTCCGCTTGAACTGATAGACATTGCCGACCAAAAGAAGCAATATTATCATAGCCATGACAACCTGCCATAGAAACGGTCGGGAAGTTTTGAAGTCAATAACGTGTGTATGGTCATTCTGAATCTTCAGACTTTGAATCCGTTGCAATTCCTTGCTGATTCGTTCCTGCCCGGCAAAGATTCTTTCGTTAGTTGTACTCAATGCCGAATACACTTCATTGATTTCTTTCAACCGCAAATTTATGGCAGCGCGAAGTTTATCCCGTCCATCCTTGTCGGAAGACAGTCCGACTTTCATTTCCGCTATTTCAGATTGAAGCCGTTGCAGATTATCGGAAAGCAGGATAATTCCATCATTGCTTTCTTCTTCATCAGTTATTTCAACCGAAACTATCCGTTCCTTAATTTCGGAACAGAGGTTATATACCGCATCCAGCGTGTGGATGAAATCGTTGTTCTCCATTTCTTTCATTTTCGTGTCTGTTTTTGAATGATTACCAGTTGATTCTTCTCTTTTTCTTCTTTTTCAACTTCCGTTGAAAAGCTGCTTCCGCATTCTCGTCACCATAGTTGGGTGCAGGATTGAACAGTCCGCCAAACGCTCCGGCAATGCTTTCCACTACATCATTACCTGAATTATAGGTATTTTCATGTTGCATTGCAGGTTGGTGGCTGCCGTTGGTTGCCATTCTGATACTCCGTTGGGAGTGGCTGTTGGTTTCTTTCAGCTGTCTGTCTAATTTTGAATAGCTGAAACTCCTGTCAATATCCGAAGCCTTAAATGTAATGCCGTCTTTGGTAAAGGACAAGCCTTGTATGACATTGCTCCTGCCCCTATACTTGAACTCCGTTTTTATTCCCTGCTTGGATAATTCGGAAATGAATTGTTTCCAGCTATTGGATTTGCCTAACGAGTTCTTGACGGCATGGTAAATCTCGTACTTCGTCTTATCGCTTCCTTTCAGACGATGTGTTCTTACCCTGTCCTTGCCTTTACCAAAATAAAGTCCGTACTTTTCTTTCAGTTCCTTGCAAACCTTGATATTCCGATAACAGTCGTTCCTGTCGCTGATGGTGCGTCTATTGTTATCTACACGATTGAAAACAATGTGAACATGTGGATGCTTTTGGTCTTTATGCCGGGCAATGATATATTGGGTCTCTTTGATTCCCATTTTCTGCATATACTCCTTTGCCAGACTTACCAGTATTTCATCTGTCATTCTTGAAGCGTCTTCGGGTGCATAGCTGAGTGATATATGTCCCACAGGTTGGCGGATATGTGGTTTCATCATTCTTTGGGATTGAAAACAATCCGTTATTGTCTGAATGCTGTCTGTCAGCACTCCTTCTGCCGCCAGCAGTTTTGCATCGGGCTTGCCCAATACATAATTGACACAGCCTCTGAATCCTGCTCCCTTACTTATTTTTCCAATCATCGGACAACTGTTTTATGATTTGGACTATCTTTTTCTTCAACATCATCAGTTCGGCTGCTACTCCTGCGAATCCTCCGGCATTGGCTTTATGGGCAAGCTGGTTGATGTTGTTGGCTTCTCCGGCAAGTTTCCGCAACACGTCCGCATCCGCCTTGCTGATGCGCTGTACTACTTTACCCGTAAGCAATACGGAGTGAACGAACCTACTGAGTGAAACGCCTGCATCTTTCCTGCGTTTCTCTACCGCTTGGTACTCAATATCTGTAAATCTTGCGCTGACCACACGCACCTTGTTGCGCCTGGTCTGCCGTGATTGTTGTTTATCTTTTTCCATTCTGAAATTCGTTTTGGACTGCGACCAACGGGAGCGGACTGTCTTTGCCTTCCGGCAAGCAAGGTCGGAAATGTATACATTTCCATAACCTTGCTCCTTCAGACAATACGGCTTCCGCCAGTACAGCGATGATACATGATTGATGTTACAGGCTCCGCCCTTTCGACCTTTTGGGTGGTACAATCTGTTCGGTTTTCTGCTCCTGCACAGAGCGTTGCCGGACGAGATACTCGTTCAAGTCCTTACAGTCCTTGTAAGTGTGCGATGCGTCACGGACACGGTAGGAATACTCATTTGCAAGTCTTTGGAAAGCTTCCGTTCCGGCACGGTCATTGTCGAAAAAACAATGGATGCGCTCATAGACCGCCAATCCGTCAATCGCCTTGTGGAGATTGGAAACCGAGTTCAATATGATATAGTTCTGCCAGTCCAGACACGGCATCTTGGAACACTTCTCCGTCCGTATGGTCAGAAATGAGAGATAGTCTATAAATCCCTCGAACACGAAACAGGTGTCATTCCTTCTGCCTTCATGCCGGATATGGGTGATGTCTTTCGGCGCGATGCAGCCCTTGAAGTATCGGTTGCGTATCTCGTAACCGCCAGCCATGTTCCGAAAACCGATGGCAAAATAACGCTTGCTGTTGTTCTCGAAGTGTACCTCATTGCATTCTCTTTTCGCCAGTTCCAAGTTTATTCCCCTGCCTTGCAGATAAGAAAGCAGGACGGGAGAATCAAGTTTCCTTACTTCCATACGCTGAAAATTAGGCTCTGTGGAGGACTGCTTCCGAAAAGAAAAGGACACGGGTCTAATGTGCGGTGTCTGCTCCGCAATCCGTTGCAGTAGATACGGCACGTGGACGGAACTGTAAAGTTCCGAAACCAGTGCGATAATATTGCCACCCTGTCCCAACCCGAAGTCATACCATTTATTGATTTCAGTATTCACCTTGAAAGACGCTTTGGTTTCCTCCCGAAACGGTGATTTATACCAAAGGTTTGCTCCCTGTTGCCTGACAGGGGTATAACCCAAGCTCTGTAGATAGTCTACCAGCCTTATGTTTTTTGCTTCTTCGATAGTCATTTTCTATACGGATTTGATTGTGAGTAAAAAGCGTTGAATTGTTGAGAATATCTTGTATCAAGTTGAAAGACAAAGCGGTATCCACTCAACAACGGCTCAACAAATGCCTGCGAAAAAAGAAACTATTATTTTTCTTTTCAACAGCACATTTTGAGTGTTGAGTGTTTGTTGAGAAAATTTTAAACTAAGTATCAATAAATTACTTGCTTATTTCAACAATTCAACAAAATAATCAGAGTTCGTCCAGCAATGACCTGCTGATGGTGTAAAAGCGTCCAACCCTCCTGATAGGTGCAAACCTGCAATCCCTATTATAGTCGAACTGGTAAGTTGTATAGGTCAGTCCATTGGGGGCAGGTGTCAGTTTCCAGCTTTCCGTAACGATTCTGCGCAGGTGGTGCTTTTCGATTTTAATACCCGAAAGATTCAGCAGGTTAAGCAGGTCGTTCAAGCAGAAGGAAAGACTGTCAATCCCTACATTGTCCATTATCTCCCTTATTAGCTCCATCGCCTCTACTTCGTACTTGCCACGATTACATCGGATAATCCTTAGCAAAGCTGGAGTTTCCGTCAGCTTCGGGGAAAACCACATACGGCTTTCCTGCCGGGTAGTCAGTTTTCGGTGCTGGAGAAAATAAAGGAAAGCCGGTATTTCCGCTGTCAGCTTTTGCAGAAAGTTTGTATCGTCACTTTCAAGGCGATGAATTTTCCGTACCCAGTAACGTGTCTCGCCCGGGTCAATGATGACGGGCAGGCTTTCGTTATTGGAACAAAGCACGAACTTGGCGAAGAAAGCAATCTCGTCACGGTCTTTGCCTTTGGCTTCCACTTTGTAGGAAAGTGTGGTACTTAGATTCTTCAAACGCTCAGAATCCTCCCTGCGGTTCAGCAATACCTCGTCCACCACGATAACGAGCTTTCCTGCCCAGTCTGCATTGAATTGGCTGCGGAAATCCTCGTTAACATTATTGCGGAACACGGCTTTCAGAAAATTCAGGAACGTACTTTTTCCGGTGTTGCACTCTTCCGATACCAACAATAGAATAGGAAGTTTCTGCACAGGCTGCAAATAAAGGAGTTGTAGGTAATCCATACCCAACTCGTACTGTTCACCGAAGATGTGGCGTACCAAAGCTTGAATGTGGGAGAAATCTCCTTCTTTTGGCTCATGTCCTATCGGCTCGTACAGGTTCAGGAAGTTGTCTATTACCTGACAGTAGTTCACATGGTCGGGAACTGTGCAGAAACCGTCATACTTGGGAACACCAGCCAGATAGTCCTTGCCGTAATCTTGGCGGAGCGTCTCGTTGTTCCAGACAATGCGTTTCTTGACGTGTCCTCCGTTCAGTCGGGGCTGGCTAACTATCTTGTAAAGTGCTGTGCCTACTCGGACAAACGGATTTTCATTCTTTAATGTTTCTTTCGTACTCATATATTTTAGCGTTTACGTTTGAAACATTTCTGAATGTTGATTGCGGAATTACAATCTTCGCTACGGTTTGAAATTAATTGCTTGTGCGCCCATTCAATAAGAGCCTTACGGGAAAAGACAAGTTTATTCCCATACTTCATAAAGGGAATCTGTTCCTGCGAAGTCATTTTATACAACTTTGCCTTTGAAGTAGGAAAACCGTTATCTTCCAACACTTTCAAAGCATTGGGCATACTCAATGTATCAGGTAAATCAGAACTGGGTGCTACCTGTTGATTTCCTGAAAAGAATTTTGAAACCGCATTGAATACAGCTTCTTGAATTTGTTCCTCTGTTGCGACAATAATATTTGCCATAATCAAACATTTTAGGGGTTAAACAATAAGCTGTCGTCACAGCTATCTCAACGTTGATACGGCAAAGGAAATATAAAAATAAGAGCTTATAAAACAGGCAAATATCTATATTAACTATGCCAACTGCGGACATTTGATGCCATATGATGACATTTACCCGGTAATATTTCAAGGTTTGGCACTAAATGGCTTTGAAGTGGCACTTAGTGACACAGTTGGTATAGATGATAGAAGAAAATGCGATTTTATTGTTTTTGTTTGCGAAGCTGGTCTACGACCTCGTCTATATCGAAAAATTTAAGATTAGTGAAAGAGTTCTTACTGGGTTTTATTAATCCGTCCTTTATCCATTTATTGACCGATGCTTGAGTTGTCCTCATCCATTTGGCTAAATGAACATTTGTAATCAGGTAATATCCGTTCAACTGCATAACAGTATGTTTGTTGGCAGAGAAACCACGCTGTAAACGGTCTATCAGCATATCTATATCTTTTCTGATGATTTTGGGTGCAGGTTTGTTTTCTTTGATGGTCAGTTCAATAGAACTCATGTCAAAATTATCCAACTGTGGTAGTTTGGATAATTCTTCAACGATGTGACCTGCACACCTCAAATCTTGAATATGAAATGTTAATTGCTTCTGTCTTGGCATAGTAATAGAGATTTTCCTTTTTCTGTGGTATAATACTTCTGCAAACGACTGTTAGGCTTATTCGGAACGGTCATTGCCAACAATCCTTCTGAAATCAAAGGTTTTATATATTTGTTTCTAAATTTAGTCCGATTACTAAAATGTAGTATAGTAATAACTTCCATTAGAGATTTTTCCGATATACAAGTTTCAAGAATTGTTCGTATTTCTCCTTGACTTAGTGCCAACTTAGTCCCAACTTGGTCCCAACTTGGTCCCAACTTAGTCCCAACTTGGTCCTGACCTGTCTGAATATTTTTTGCAAACTCAAACTCTTTAGGATCACGATAGGTAATAGAAAAGACAAACTCCTCTCCACTACGAATCTCTATCTCAGAGTTTTCAAAGTATAACGGAGCATATTTCCGAATATTTTTCTGTCCAGATCCAAGCTCCTCAGCCCATTTCATTTCACGGAATACCTTTGTTATTAGCGGATTCTTTGTACGGGTACGCCAGTCATTTATATCTATATCCCCTGTTTGGAAAGGTTTCGTCCAATTCTCCGTTATAACCCGGTCACGGAATATGAGGAACTTATTGCTATATGAACTGATATACTCACGATGCAGAAGTGTATTCGAGATTATTTCTCTGAATATCATTACCCGTAAGTCCAAACGGTCTATTCCATTATCCGCCAAACGAAACTTATCAGGCATGTTGCGTTGCACGAAATTCAACAAACGGATATATGACTGAATCAAATTTACGCATATCATATCCCGGTCATTGTAACGAATATCAGGGTCAGTCGGAAGCGGATGCAAGAAACGCTCGTAAGACACGCTACGATAAATGGCATCCGTACGATGCCACGGACAACAGTTCAGAATAGTCTGTTCCTTGCCAAATAAAAGAATGGCAGCCAACTTATATCCTTCCCTATTTGTTCCCCGTTGCTTACCCCAGAACAGGCTTTTCAGGAATTCTTCATTTGTCATGCTCAACCACGGATGATTGGAGTTATGAATAGAAATGTGGCTACGCATAATCTTGAACGATTCTTCATCCATATCTGCCAATGTTACATCGGGAAATACTTCATTCTCGGAAGACTCCTTTTCTTTTCGCATGAACATGTTCTTAACCAGATAAGTATGCTTTGACACATCATTGTCTGCATCACCCCAACGGTCATAAAAACGGTTCTTATATCTATGTACCTGTTCACTCTCCGGCACACTCAGATACAGGATAATCTTACCGTCAATCTCTGTCTGCTCCGGCGTGATTGGCATTGGAGGAAGAAACAGTTCAGGATTATTCAGTGTATTGATAATACTTTTGGTCATATCTGTTACGCATTTAGGGTTAATTCCTAATATAGCCCCATCATCATCCACTCCTAAAAAGATATATCCTCCCTCTGCATTCAGAAAAGAACATACCGTTTCATACACGGAAGCCGAAACCTTATCCGTGCATTTCTTAAATTCTACTTGTCTATTCTCGCCATGCAAAAGCAAGTCTTTTATTTTATTTGTTGATAACATACCGTTTCCTTTATAATACTTTTACCGCTTCGTCTATTACGCTACTGGCAAAGCTATCCAAATAAGTATTGGTCGTTGACAAATCACTATGACCCAATATCTGTGAGATAACTTCACGTGGTACTTGATTGTCCTGTAAAGTCATAGCCATTGTATGACGGCTCACATAACTGGTCAGCTTCATGTCCGTAATCCCTAAAGTCTGCGCTAAATTAGCCAAATTCTTGTTATTACGTCCAAAACGGCTACGAATATGATTATATAATTGTTCTCCTTTATATCCTGGAATAGAAACGATTGGTAATAAATAATCTTCTACCAAAATTGTATTAGAAGCAAACCAGTCCATCAATTCCTGAATTTCAGAAGTTATCTTAATCTGAATAGGTTTTACTTTCTTTGCTTCTTTTGTCTTATTTCGTTTATAAACAATATAGCTTCCACCATTATAACGGATTATATTGTTTTTAGTCAACAGTGCAGCGTCAATAAACGATATTCCATAACAATAATAAGAAAATAGGAACAAACGTCTTGCAAGCTCTTGAGCATGACTTTTAACAGCAGTATGTTTCAGTTTATCCATATCTTCATGTGGCAAATAGCGCTTTGCTGTTTCTTCTTCCAAGGCAGAGATATTAAAACCTCCTTTTCCAAAAGGATAGGTGACTTCAGAAGCCTCCTGATCTTGTATAGCCTTATTTAAAATTGCACGCAGAGCTTTGAAATAATATTTCCGGGTATTTCCTTTACACTCTCGTTTCTGAAGAAACACATCGAAAGCCTTTACATATTTAATGTCTATTTCAGAAAACACTTTCTTATCAAACTTACTATCAAACAATTCAAGCATATGTAAAGTACGACTATAACAAACTGAATTTCCTACATGACCAGTATCCTTTAACGTAGTTATTGTCTTATTGAAATAATCCTTTACTTTACCTTTTGAGGCCTTATTCAAAAATGCTTCTTCAAACTGATTTAAAGTCCAATCAACCCTTTCTATTTCAAAGTTGCGAAATATTTCATTAATCTGGGTTTCTATTTCAGATAATCTTGCATTCCATATTTTAAATTTAGGTACAATTTTCTTATCAGAAACAAATCGACCATCAGATTCATTCCACTGCTCTTTTGTTGAAACCAATCCAGTTCGTATTAACTTACTTTTTCTTTCTTTAGTAATTCTAATAGAAACCGGAAAACTGCCATCTTTACGTTCATTACCCGCAAACAGAATAAACTTATATGTTGCCATAGATATAGGTGTTATATTTATTTTCCTACAACAAATCTACAACATTTTGAGCAAAAACCATCAAAACAGAAGAAAATTTATAGAAATTAAATAGTTGATTATCAATAAAAACCATGCTGAAAATCAAACAAATACAAAATACATATATCATAAAATAAACCCCTGGAGGGCGTGTGGTCGCTGGTTCGAATCCAGTCACCCCGACTGGTAAAAAGCATTGATAATCTGATGATTGTCGATGCTTTTTTGTTTTTATATTTTTCAGTTTTCCCCCACTCACATCCCCACACAAAAACAACAAAATCCACCTACATAAACTCACAAACCGACTACCACATTCTACGTTTCCCGAAGCAGAACCATACGTTTCCCATACGGGAAACGTACAGCTCGGCCTTGAGAAACGTAGGTTTCGCACAAGGGAAACATAAAAATCACCTTTACACCTTTCCATTTACACCTCTAAGTTTTACTGAATTGTAATTGAAATCGTTTTTTTGCCTGACATAAAGACAAAAATTTTCTTCTATTTGCATAGCGAAAGAAAAATTACCATCTTTGTAAAAAGCAAAAACACAACACACGTACGTTCCCATGAAAAGTATATATATTTTAGACGATCATCCCATCATTACCGAAGGGATTGCACAATTGCTGGCAAACAACCAGCAATACCAAATAACTACCGGGCATCATTATTCTGAATTATATAATTACCTGAACGATCATACTCCTGACCTGCTAATTATAGATTATGAGATTCAGGATAAAACAGCCTTGGATGTCATAACCTACCTGCAAAAGAAAGGTGTGAATATTCCTCAACTCATCTATACCATGCATACGGAGTTCTGGATTATCAAACTGCTGATCAAAGCGGAAGTAGCAGGTATCGTGACCAAAAATGATAAAATAGAAGAAATAGAAAAGGCCATACACAACATCTTGCACGAGGGAAATAAATATTATTCGCCTACTGCGCTGAATGTCGTACTGTCTATCATGGGCGACCATTCTACGGAAAAGTCCATTACTTATACACCAAGCCCGCGTGAAAACGAAATCATTCAGATGCTGTCATGTGGCCTTACTTCCGATGAGATTGCCCACAAACTTAATCTCAGCAAAAATACTATTGATACGATGAGAAAGAACATCTTACTGAAAAGTGGGGCTACCAACGTATCACATCTTATGCGAATTGCTTTTTTAAAAGGTTGGATTACAGAATGAAAAAGATTCTTTTTTTCCTATTTCTCAGTCTGAGTGCGTTCCTGAATGCCAATGAAAAAAATAACAAACTGGCTGATTTGCTGCATTCATTCGGCAATAACGGTGAGTATGCACAGATGGATTCAGTGTACAATCTTATTATTCACGAAGACCATTACAAGCAGGATAAGCTCTATGCGCTGAATATTACCCTGGACTATGCCCGATTTCTCAACCAGAAGGGAGACAGTGAGAGGGCAAATACGCTACTGACCCAAATCCGGGACAACGCAATGGCACTGGAAAAATTTCCAGAAAACACCATAGCACACCAGCTCCAGGAAATTGCGGCAATTGCTACGTATGAAATAGCCTACGGACAATGGCAGAACAACCAGTTGCCGGCTGCAAGAGAAACAGCAGAAGAAGCAATTAATCAACTGGAACAGGTAAAAGATTCTGTGAACTTAGCAGAGGCCTACAATCTTTCAGGAGTCATACACCGCAGATTGTTCATGCTCGACAATGCCATCTCACTTTATCAGAAGGCGCTTGCCATTACTGAAGACTTGCAGAATTACAACCTGGCAGCCATTATCGTATCCAACATTTCCATTCTGTACAATGAAACGGGCAAGAACAATGAAGCCATACAGATTTCTCGTAAAATGTTTACTTATCCACAAACCGACACACTTACCATCGACTATCGCATCGGGGAAGTAAACAGACTATGTAACCATGCCATTTTGTTAGCTAACAACCAGCAACCTGTCCAGGCAATGGATACGCTAAAACTGGCCATCCAGAAACTTCGTCCGGAAATGCCCGACGGCCTCAAGCTATTGGCTTACACACAATATGCCAGAGTATCGAGGGATGCAGGAAAGCCCCGGCAGGCGTTGCAATACTACCAGAAAGCCATGAGCTATAAAAACACGACACACAATAAGGCTAATATTGCGAATTTAGAGTACTTATATGGTTACATGTTATTCCATGATACGGACTCCTTGCTTCAGGCACGTAACTACGTTATGAAAGCAGCCGACTTTGCCCGAAAGAATCCTTCCGGCCTGCTGCCCAAAATCCTGCTTACACTGGCCGAAATAGAAGGCAGAAGGAACAACGGACAATTAGCTTATCAGCTCATGCTGGAGGCATATCAGGCCAATGAGAAACTAAACGATCAATATTATCAGAACCGTCTGTCCGGATTTGAGGCTGAACTGGACCTGAAGGAAAAAGACTTGCAGATTGCCGGACTCAACGGAAAACGTGCCGAGGAAAAAGCTGCTTACCTGATACGCACTTACACCATCGGAGGCATACTTATCTTGGCCCTGCTGCTGCTCATTATTCTGGTCATAAGCATGCATAAACGAAAGATTGCATTCAACCTGAAGCAACTGAAACTGGAAAAAGAAATCAAGGAGAAGGAGATGCAAAGACAACTCTTGCTTACCGACATGCACAAGAAAATGACCGAACGATACATCTGTGGACTGGAAGACAGCCACAATCGTATTTCCAAGGAACTGCACGACGGGGTATGCAATGATCTGTTGTCTGTAGAAATGGAGATGAAACAGTCGGACAACTCAGCTATAACGACTCAACTCAAACAAATCAGGGAAAATCTGCGCAACCTTTCGCATCAGCTGGCAACTCCTGCCCTCAGCAACTTTAGCCTGTACCAGGTACTCACACTTTACACGGATAAGCTGAAATCGCTGAAAACACCTCATATCCAGTGCTACATAGAAGAAAGCATTCAGCAGATAGACATTCCAGCCGACCAAACTCAGGAAGTGTACCGCATTCTTCAGGAAATCATATCCAACATGCTGAAACACGCCAATGCCCAACAGGCTTACATCACTGCCAGCTATGAGAATGGGCAGGTAAATCTCATCGTTGAAGACAACGGAAAAGGTTTCTCCGCCGATAAGCTTTCCAATGATTTCCTTCAAGCAGGACTGGGACTGAGAAGCGTCAAGGAACGTTGTGAAAAGCTGCAAGGCGGTTGCGACATCACCTCGAAAGAAGGACAAGGAACGGTAATACATTTCTGGTTTCCGGCATAACGGACGTCACTATACACAAAAAAAGAATCCGCATTGCAACTTCCCCGATATTGCAATACGGATTCTTCAGCGCGATGACAAAATGAAGTTTTTTATTCCCCGTTACATTCTTCAAAAGTCACGCTTACATAAGTCCCCGACCCCATTCGCATTATGAGTAACATTCCTTGACGAATACAAGGACTTAGCAGTTCTTCATAGCCTTAATTTCCTATTATTCTGTCTTCAAAACTTATTTTTAACAAAAATACACGATAATATTAAAAAATATATTCCCATAAATAACCGATTTCATACTCCTATTTATTGGGTATAAATAGGGACATTCAGTAAATAGTATAAAATTAGCCAACTAATTCATACACAAAGTATTGCGAATTAGTTGGCTTTTTTGTATCTTTAGGTATTCCCCCGAAAATAAGGTTTGGCAGCCAAAACGGGGGAAATATTCCAACAAAGATATGGCTAAGATACAAAATATTTCAGAAATTCACCCTACTTTGGGCTTTACAGAATTTGATGTTCAGGAAAAATATCGCAAGAGTTTTAATGAGAGTGAACTTGGCAGGCTTCACTCGGTGTTTCCGTTTGAACGTATGGCAAAAGCCATAGGCCTGTGTGAACAGCGTCTTGGACGCAGGAATATTTTCTGTCCTTCGGCAAAGATTGCTCTTATGGTCCTGAAAGCCTACACCGGATTCTCCGACAGACAACTGGTGGAGCATCTGAATGGCAACATACACTATCAGATGTTCTGCGAAATCATGATAGACCCGTCCTTCCCCATAACCAACTACAAGATAATCAGTGCTATCCGTAATGAGATGGCATCCCGTCTTGACATTGATTCCCTCCAGGAAGTACTGTCCTCACACTGGAAACCTTATCTTGAGAACCTTCACGTGTGCATGACCGATGCCACGTGCTATGAAAGCCACATGCGTTTCCCCACGGATATGAAACTTCTCTGGGAAAGTCTCGAAGGCTCTACAGGCATATCTGCAAGCATTGCGGGGAACTTGGCATAAGGCGTCCGCGTAACAAATACAAGGATGTGGCGGAATCCTATCTTTCCTATTGCAAGAAAAGAAAAAGGAAGGCTTCAAGAACACGGATGCTCAAGCGTCGTATGATCAGGCTTCTTGAAAAACTAATCAGTCAAAGAGACGGGATTCACTGCCGGTACGGTACTTCACTCCGCTATACACAGGATTACCGAAAGCGGCTTTCCATCATCAGAAAGATTCTTGTACAGGAAAAGGAAATGTTTGAAGGGAAGAAAGTTAGTGACCGTATCGTCAGCATTGACCGTCATTATGTACGTCCAATAGTAAGAGGAAAGGAAACAAAATCCGTTGAATTCGGTGCAAAGGTTAACAACATACAGATAGACGGTATATCGTTCATCGAACACCTCTCGTTCAAGGCTTTTAACGAAGGTATACGCCTGAAGGACTGCATCCGCATGCAGCAGAAGCTCATGAATGTGAGGGTAAGATGCGTGGCTGCCGATTCCATATATGCCAATAATGCCAACAGAAAGTTCTGCACGAAATATGGGATATCCACTTCCTTCGTACGCAAGGGAAGGGCAGCCAAAGATGAATCCTTGAGAAAAATGCTCAGAAGTGAACTCTCCAAAGAAAGGGCCACCCGGCTTGAAGGAAGCTTCGGCACTCAAAAGCAGCATTACTCGCTCTCCAGAGTAAAGGCACGGAACAGGAAGACGGAAATCCTGTGGATTTTCTTCGGAATACATACGGCAAATGCCGTACTGATGATAGACAAGGTCACGAGCAGAACAGCTAAAGCGGCATGACATGAATTTACAGACAGGAGCAGAAGAGGTCATCAGACTTCTTCCGAAACGTCATGTCCAACAGATAGGATTATGTGAAAAAACACAGAAAAAGAGCAATAATAATGGCATATAAAGTGATTATACTCTATCGACTTTATATGCCATCTTATTTTTTAGGGACATTTACTGAATATCCCTACTTATTCATACACAAAGCGGTATTCATCATTGTAATAAGATGTAGACTCTGAAACATGATTTCCATGTTCATCCTCCTGGTATGAATACAAAGTACACTTGCCAGTAATTACATCCAGATAATTATCTTCCGTAAAGCTATATGCAAAAGGAGCCCATGTATCTTCATGTATCACTTCCGGTTCTCCCGGTTCCGGCATACGATATCCCCAGTCCACAACATCTTTCGTTACCAGATTCTTACTACCTTTACCCATCATACGCAACATATAAAGCATGGACACCATGTCATCATATTCATAAGTATGACTGCCGAACAACGGACGAACCACTACATTAAAATCAAAGTAAGGCGTTGCATTCGGATATTCAGTATATGCATAACTCATATAGCTTTCATCCGAAAATTCTCCCTCCGTCGACATCAGGTTGCCATTCTGCCAGTTCAATTGCAGAATAGACCTATCCGAAGCACGTCCCATCCTGCCAGAAGATACTCCCGGATCGATTGACACATTTCCATCTTCCTCATCCCCATCTTCATGGTCACCTGGATAATAGTCATAATCTTCTTGTATCTGCTGAAGATAACCGTCGGAATAAATAAACATCCACAATGTATGCTGCTCAGAAGAAGATTCCTTTTTCTTATACAACTGTGATACATAACCCTCTGAGTTCAATGTAATCACATACGATTCATCCGATTCATATCCGGAAAGTGTTTTCCGGTCAATCCACATCTGGTTTTCCTGATAGGTGAACTGATAGATTCTCTCCGTGAAATATCCCTGCGCATCGCCTTGGTAACTAATGGTTTTCAAGGCTGCCAGCTTTCCGTTCTCATTATAAGTGAGTTCCCCAATAGACTTAGTATAGCTGTCCGGATACAAACTGCTTGAATTTGTAATCTCATAACGAACCAGACGCTTTTCTTTCGGGGCAGGAGTTTCCCCTGCTTCTGTAGTAGCTTTCTGCTCTACGGTAATGGTTATCACATCGTTACCACAACGAATTTCGATGGTAGCCTTCCGGTCCTTTCCGGTCAGGTTCTCTATCAATGTCAAGGTTAAGGTATATTCACCAGGACCTCCGCTATAGGCACTCAATTCCAGCCATTCCACTTTTCCCGAAGCAGCCTTGGTTGAAGCTTCTGTCGCAACTTCTGTTACTGTGGCTGTCCAGTCAGACAAAGCTGTAAAACTGATTCCACCCTGATTCGTTACCTCATCGGCATAAACCACCTGAGTAGTTTGTGTACCTTCTTTCAAGGTCAGATTTGTGGGAGTCTCATCCTTTTCACTACATCCTGAAACTAAGATTACTCCCCACAGACAAACAACTGACAATAAAAAACTTAACTTGTTTTTCATAATTCTCATTTTTGAATGTTTTCTTTTACAAAGAAAAGTTTTTCATTTAAGGTATACATCACCGGAAACCGTGAATTCCTCCCTCGCAAACCACAAATTTGCCTTATCCATTCTTCCAAACTTCAGGACAAATTCTCTGTTTCACACTGTGAAATACAAAAACCACAGTGTAGGATATATATTTCACAGTGTGGGATACAAATTTCACTGTGTGAAACAGAGAATAAACAAGGGCGTTTGAAAGAATATTTCAGGAGAAAAGAAAGAACAGTCCACCTACCCCGTAGATTCTCCATCTTAAGAACAAAAAAGGGGTATATGAACCTTGCAACAGTTCATATACCCCCATTTATAGAGATTGTGAATTATCGTCTGTAGTTTACCACACGTTCACACGGTTTTCAGGAGCTACATACAACGGATCAGACGGTGTGATGTGGAAGGCATCGTACCAAGCCTGAATGTGAGGCAACGCTCCGTTTACACGCCATTTACCCAATGAGTGAGGGTCTGACTTAGTGTACACACGAATCTGTTCGTCGCGGATATTACCAGCCCACAAAGTAGCATAAGCCAGGAAGAAACGCTGTTCCGGAGTGAAACCGTCGACTACGCCAAGCGGAGCATCCTTAGTTGCATTCTGGAAAGCCAGATAAGCTACGTTCAAACCTCCGTGGTCGGCCAGGTTTTCGCCCAGTGTCAGTTCACCGTTAGCCTGCAGGCCCGGCAATACTTCAATCTTGTTGAAGAAATCCACCATTACCTGTGCACGTTCCTTGAAACGGTCAGCATCACCCGGAGCCCACCAGTCGGTCAGGTTTCCGTCTTTGTCGAACTGACGGCCCTGGTCATCGAATCCATGCGTCATTTCGTGACCGATTACTACACCGATGGCACCATAGTTGGCAGCATCGTCAGCTTCCATGTTGAAGAACGGCGGCTGAAGAATAGCAGCAGGGAAACAGATTTCGTTAGTTGACGGATTATAGTAGGCATTGACAGTCTGCGGAGTCATCAGCCATTCATCTTTGTCAACCGGCTTACCAATGCGGCTGTACATATCATTGAATCCCCATTCTGAAGCACGGCATACGTTAGCCCAGTAAGAATCGTTTTTGATTTCCAGTTTAGAATAGTCTTTCCACTTGTCAGGATAACCTACTTTTACATGGAAGGTAGCCAACTTTTCGTGTGCTCTGATCTTAGTGCTGTCGCTCATCCATTCCTGTGCATCAATACGTTCACCCAGGGCAGTCTGCAGATTCTTCACCAACTTCACCATACGTTCTTTGGCAGCAGCCGGGAAGTATTTTTCCACATACATCTCGCCTACCAGCTCACCCAGCATGCCGTTCACTGAGTTTACAGCACGTTTCCAGCGCGGCTGATTTACCTGGCGTCCTGACAAGACCTTGCCATAGAAATCGAAACGGGCAGCTACAAAGTCATCGCTCAGACAAGAAGCTGCTGCATCCAGCAGGTTGTATTCCAGATAAGATACATGTTTAGACAACGGAAGTGTATTCATCAGGCGAGCTACTTCCTGAATCGGCTCTACCTGTTCTACGTTCAGTTCTGCCGGAGCCTGAATACCCAAACCTTTCATATAGGCATCCCAGTCAATTCCGGCAATGGTCTTCTTCAGTTCATCGAAAGACATTTTGTGGTAGTTAGCTTCCGGGTCACGAAGTTCTGTTGCACTGCGTGAAACTTTAGCAATGGCAGTTTCGATTTCCATCACATCAGCCACTTTCTGCTGTGCATCTGCTTCAGAGAAGCCAGCCAGCTGGAACAACTTGCCGATGTAAAGTTTATACTGTTCACGAATATTCTGAGTGATGCTGTCGGTATCCAGATAATATTCCTTTTCACCCAAGTTGATACCACCCTGTCCCATCTGGAAGATGTTGAGTGAGCTGTTCTTAGGGTCAGCATATACATAGCTGTGGAAATAGGTACCGATACCGATATGAGCCATTTCAGTCATCATCGGCACGATTTCACTCTTGTCTTTCATGCCGGCAATCTTGTCGAGCATAGCCTTCACCGGTTCTGCACCCTGCTTGTTCAAGGTTACGCTGTCCATAGCCATGTTATACAAGTCACCGATTTTCTGTGCGGCAGAACCAGCCTGATTATTTTTCTGCGCAGCCAGTCCTTCAATCAGTTCACGCAACTGCTTCTGGCTGTTTTCAAACAGTTCATCAAACGTGCCGTAACGAGAATATTCGGCAGTCAGCGGATGTGCATCGTTCCATCCTCCACATGCGTAACGGAAAAAGTCCGTACCGGCAGACACGGTAGTATCCATGTTTGCCAAATCAATGCCAGAAGTGCTTTTCGCTTCCTTCTGTCCAGCGCAGCTTGTCAGCATAGCAAATGCCAACGTAGCTACGGCTACATAATTCTTCTTGTTCATAAATGCGTTATTTTAATCAAGTCTCTCTTATTTATTTCATTTCTTCCAGTTCCGACAGCAGCAGTGTCCATTCCTCTTCTGCCTCCGCAATCTGTTTTTTCAGCTGCTGGTGCTGCTCGTACAGCTTCATATCGGAAGCACCTTCAGGAGTAGCCATCTGTTCCTCTAGTTGTGCCACCTGCTCTTCCAGTTTCTCAATCTTTGCCTCGCAGTCGGCCACCTGCTTCTCCAGCTTGCGGATTTTCTTGTTCAGCTCCTTCTGCGCTTCATACGAAAGTTTGCTTTCACTCTCTGCAGGCTCTTCTTTCTTGGGCGAAGCGGTCTGCGGAGATTGAGACAACTGAAGTTCATTCAGATTCTCCATTTTCTTCTTTTGCAGGAAATCGTAGATTCCGCCGATATGTTCCTTCACCAGTCCGCCACCAAATTCGTACACCTTGGTCACCAGTCCGTCAAGGAACTCACGGTCGTGAGATACCACGATGACCGTACCGTCGAACTCTTTCAGGGCTTCCTTCAGCACATCCTTCGAACGCATATCGAGGTGGTTGGTCGGCTCGTCCAGAATCAGGAAGTTCACCGGCTCCAGCAGCAACTTAATCATAGCCAGACGACTGCGTTCACCTCCTGAAAGCACCTTTACTTTCTTTTCGGAAGCCTCTCCTCCAAACATGAAGGCACCTAAGATGTCTCTAATCTTCAGACGGATGTCTCCTTTTGCCACACGGTCGATAGTATCAAAGACAGTCACGTTTTCATCGAGCAGCTGTGCCTGATTCTGTGCAAAATAGCCAATCTGTACATTGTGTCCGATGGTCAGTTTTCCTTCATAGGGAATCTCGTCCATGATACACTTCACCAGTGTAGACTTACCTTCACCGTTCTTACCCACAAAGGCCACCTTTTCACCCCGATGGATGGTCAGGTTCACATCGTGAAAAACCACGTGGTCGCCATACGCCTTTTTCACATTCTCACAAATCACCGGATAGTTACCGGAGCGCATGGAAGGAGGGAACTTCAGACGAAGTGTAGAAGTATCTTCTTCGTCAATTTCAATAGGTACGATTTTCTCCAGCTGCTTGATGCGGCTCTGCACTTGTACAGCCTTCGTAGCCTTGTAACGGAAACGTTCGATAAAATCTTCCGTGTCTTTTATTTCTTTCTGCTGATTCTCGTAAGCACGCAACTGCTGTTCACGGCGTTCCTTACGCAGCACGACAAACTCATCGTAAGCTACCTTGTAATCGTATATCCGTCCGCAGGAAATTTCAATGGTACGGTTGGTCACGTTGTTAATGAATGCCCGGTCGTGACTTACCAGTACTACCGCACCGGAACTCATCTTCAGAAAATTCTCCAGCCACTGGATACTCTCAATGTCCAGATGGTTGGTCGGCTCGTCGAGCAACAGCACATCGGGACGACGCAACAGAAGTTTCGCTAACTCAATACGCATACGCCATCCCCCGCTGAATTCAGAAGTAGGACGGTCAAAGTCTGTACGGTTGAATCCCAATCCCGTAAGCGTACGTTCTATCTCTGCACGGTAGTTGGTTCCTCCCATCATCAGGAAACGTTCGTTCTCATGGGTAAACCGCTCTATCAGCTCATGATAGCTTTCAGAATCATAATCCGTACGGTCGGCCAGTTCCTGGTTCATTTTCTCCAGTTTTTCCTGCATCTCAAAAATATGCTCAAAGGCCATCTCGGCCTCAGCCATTACCGTACGTGTATCGCTCAGTATCATGACCTGCGGCAAATAACCAATGGTAATGCCTCTTTGTACGGCTACCACTCCCTCTGTAGGCTGCTGTAATCCGGCCAGGATTTTCAGCATAGTCGATTTTCCGGCACCGTTCTTTCCTACCAGTGCAATACGGTCTTTTTTGTTGATAACAAACGATACATCTTCAAACAGCGGAGTAGTTCCAAACTCCACTTTCAGTCCTTCTATTGAAATCATGCGAATTTATTCTTCTACATTACAAAGTGACGGCAAAGTTACAACTTTCCGAGCACAGCAATGACAGACAAGCTGTTAATTTTTCAAAGCGTCGGACTCTCCCTCCGATTTACGCTGCAAATACAACTGGTAGGAATTGACTACATTATGCCACACACTGTAGAATCCTGCCGCAACGGCCGTCACAGGAGTGAAGAAAGTATAGCCCATCCAGATGGCAAATACCGTATTTTTCTGCCCCAAGGCCTGTCCGGAGCTGATGGAATCATCGTAACGACGTCCTATCTTTTTCCCGAAATAGAACTGCAGGGCACAGCAAACCAAGGAAACGCCTCCCAATCCGGCCTGGTACCAGAAAGACACATCACTGTGTACGATACTCTTCACCGTTACTCCAATAGCCAATGTCAACGCCACAGCCCACAGATAAAAAGAAAGTTCATGATACTGTCCTAACTTGGCATGTACTTTCGGAAGTAAAGCCCGCAGTAAAATGGCTGCCAGGAACGGACAAAGCAATAAAGGGAACACCTTTCCCAAAATCAGCGCAAACGAACTGCCAAAATTCAGTTCCGGATGCGGGTGAACTAATGGAAGTACCAGCGGCACCAAAATAGCCGCCAGCAAATTGACTAAAATGGTATAGGTGGTCAGATGGGCTGCATCTCCTCCTAACTTACGTGTAACCACCGCAGCCGCTGTAGCCGTAGGACAAATCAGGCAAATCATAGCTCCTTCCACCAATATACGGGCCGAGAAATCCGGAAAAATCACCAGGAGCAATCCCAAAAGCAAGAAACTTGCTCCCTGAATCAGCAGCAAACGCCAATGCCAGGCACACAACTTCAAATCGTGTACATTAATTTTACAGAATGTCAGAAAAAGCATCAGGAAAATCAATACCGGCTGTACAATATCGATGGCATGAGCCACAAAGGGCTTGGTAGGTGCAAGAAAAGGGATATTGACATACACAAAGTACAGAATGACTCCCATTGCCATGGCTATGGGCAATGTCCAATTTTTACAAAAACGTAGAATATTCATTGTTAATTCACTATGGTGAAACAAACCTGCCAGCGCAGAGTGAAAGAAAAAGGATTTGCAACTCCGGCCATCGACAGGCTACGGTTTGCAAATCCTTTGTATGGTCTTATACCTCTCCCCTCTTACAGAAAGAAGCATATCAGATGTATCAATTACTTACAGTTTCCAGTGCAACGAGGTTTGATTTGTTTGAAGAAATCATTACCCTTGTTGTCTACCAGGATGAATGCCGGGAAGTCTTCTACTTCAATCTTCCAGATAGCTTCCATACCCAGTTCCGGATATTCTACACATTCAATGCTCTTGATGTTGTTCTGAGCCAAGATGGCAGCCGGACCACCGATAGAACCCAAATAGAAACCACCGTGTTTCTTGCAGGCATCTGTTACAGCCTGGCTACGGTTACCTTTAGCCAACATAATCATAGAACCACCGTGACTCTGGAACAAGTCTACGTACGGGTCCATACGACCAGCAGTAGTCGGGCCCATAGAACCACAAGCCATACCCTGCGGAGTCTTAGCCGGACCAGCATAATAAATAGGATGATCCTTGATATACTGAGGCAGGTCTTCACCACGATCCAGACGTTCTTTCAGTTTGGCATGTGCAATATCACGACCTACGATGATAGTACCGTTCAAAGACAGACGAGTAGCTACCGGATATTTATCCAGTTCAGCCAGGATTTCCGGCATCGGACGGTTCAAGTCAATCTTCACAGCATTGCCTTCACCAGCCTGACGCAATTCTTCCGGAATCAGTTCGCCCGGATTTGAATCCAGTTTTTCAATCCAAATACCGTCTTTGTTGATTTTACAACGGATGTTACGGTCAGCAGAGCAAGATACGCCCAAACCTACCGGACAAGAAGCACCGTGACGCGGCAAACGGATGATACGTACGTCGTGTGCATAGTATTTACCACCAAACTGAGCACCCAGACCGATGCGGTGTGCTTCTTCCAATACCTGTTTTTCCAGTTCTATATCGCGGAATGCACGTCCGTATTCGTTACCGGTAGTCGGCAGGTTATCATAGAAACGAGTAGAAGCCAATTTCACAGTCAACAGGTTCTTTTCAGCTGATGTACCACCAATTACAAATGCAATGTGATAGGGAGGACAAGCTGCAGTTCCCAAAGTCTTCATCTTTTCAACCAGGAACGGAACCAGTGTAGCCGGATTCAAGATGGCTTTTGTTTCCTGATACAAGTAAGTCTTGTTAGCAGAACCACCACCCTTTGTTACGCAAAGGAATTCATACTCCATACCCTGAGTAGCTTCGATGTCAATCTGAGCCGGCAAGTTGCAGCGAGTATTCACCTCTTCGTACATAGTAAGCGGAGCGTTCTGAGAGTAACGAAGGTTTTCTTCTGTATAAGTCTTGTACACACCCAGAGAAAGCGCTTCTTCATCACAATAGCCAGTCCAAACCTGCTGTCCTTTTTCACCGTGGATAATTGCTGTACCGGTATCCTGACAGAAAGGAAGTACGCCTTTGGCAGCTACTTCTGCATTGCGCAGGAAAGTCAAAGCTACATACTTGTCGTTGTCGCTTGCTTCCGGGTCAGTCAGAATTTTTGCCACCTGTTCGTTGTGAGAGCGGCGCAACATGAAAGAAACATCGCGGAAAGCCGCATTGGCCATCGCAGTCAAACCTTCTTTTTCGATTTTCAGGATGGGTTTTCCTTCAAACTCGCTTACAGACACATAGTCTTTCGTAAGCAAATAGTATTCAGTTGTATCCTTGCCATGTTCAAACATTGGCTGATACTTGAATTCGGGTGTTGCCATAATACATTAAATTAATTGTGAGTTATTAGTGGACACAAAGTTACAAAGTATTATTGAAATTTTTCCTTAATTCCTACAAAAAGTTATCTGTAATTCTTCTTACTCTTCTATTGCACGAATCAGGTCCTTTTGCAGTACATCTACCCCGGGAAATCCCACATAACGTCCCTGCAATTTTCCGTCATGGCTGATAATCAGATAAGCCGGAATTCCAGTTACTCCATAGGAAGTACACAAGTACTTCCACTGTGAGTCAGTAAGCCGATAGTGCACTCCCGTCATCTTGGACAGATTTGATTTCCAGATATTTTCGGGGGAAGAAGGTCCCGTCAGATAAATATATACGATGTCTTTCGATGACAGATTTTTCTTCAACGGTACCATAGACTGCATACTTTTTTTACAAGGACCGCACCACGTAGCCCAGAAGTCTATCAAGATGGCACGCCCTTTATGAGGAGCAATAATCTTAGGAAGAATATCTGCTCCTTCTACCTGCGCATCCAGCGAAGCAATCACCGCTTCTTTCACCGACTCCATCCGTTCGGCATTCTGTTGAAGTGCTTCTGCCACAGCTTCCACATACATACGAATTTCCGGAAAATTCACCGTTTTCAGCACTTTCCGGTCATCTGAAGACAGAATAGAGGAAGCAGTAAGCCGACTACAGATGGGAATCACCTGCTCATAGTCAGACTGCAACCTGGAAGCGACCTCCGGACTCTCCATCAAGCCTTTTTCTACGGCACGATAGGCATTCAGTGCAGCAGAAGAAGGGGAACTGGCCAGCTCCCGGTTAATAGTCTCAGCTGCTCCGTCAAACCAGGCCTTCTGTTTTTTCTCGTAACGTTTACCCAGCAAACTGGAAGCGGACATGCTCAGGCGAGGAAGATTGATATATACCGTCACCTCTTCGTCGGGCACAAGGAACAGCTTCAAAACCGCTTCGTTCAACCGCAATGCCGTCAAAGTTGGTTGCAACAACTCTGCTTCCAGATGAAACGAGCCATCCTGACGGACTTTAATGCCTTGCTTCCATTCCTTAGGAAAAAGGCCGTCTTCATATTCCAGTTCCGTGAACAATGACATTCTCGGATCATACCCTAAAATATAACCGTTTACTATGGCCTTTCCTACCGACAATCCAGGATCTGGAATTTCATTGCTCCGTTCCGGCTTATCTGTAGTAAGGTAATTAGGCACATACACATAAGGTTCTTCCCGACTCAACTGAATGCCAAAGATGTTCCATCCCATCTCAGGCTCAATAAAATCTACTTCATGCACATCCGAAGGAACCGGCGAAAAAGAAAGAGTTACTTCCAAAGTCCCATTCTCTTCGATAACTTCCGGCTCAGTCACTCCATCAATGGAAATACGTTCCACCTCACGAAGCTGTGCCATCCCTCCATCGGCCCATTTCAATGCTGCTTTTGAAGAAATGACAACCGGAGTTCCCGGCTTACCATACATCACCGCATCGACCTGAGTCTGTTCACTGGTCTGGATAATCCGTTTGAATTCTATCTCCGCCGTATTCGACAAGACGAAACCTGGACATTCCATCACCTTTCTTCTATTGGCCTGCACCTGCAAAACCATGAAGCAAACGCAAAGCAAACATATATATCTGCATATTCTTTCCATACGCAGTACCTCCCATCTTACAATAAATTCTTTACACGTTCTATCAGTTCGTTTCCAAGCTCCGTTTTTACCTTTATATGTTCCAGCACCGCTGTCACAAACGGATTGCTTTCGAACACGCCACGTACTTCTTCAAAGTCGCGCACCTTTTCCTCACTGCTTCCATCTGCCCCGAATCCGGTCATGGAAGTCAACGAGAATTCCTTCTTGGCATCTTCATACACCATTTTATCCAGTCCCACTACGGCTTCCTGCCACTGACGTACGATAGCTACGATGTCTGCCGCTGTAATCTTATCAGCCTGCAAGCCATAGAAATCAAGCATCTTTTCATACGCCCACGTCCATTCATACGTATAATAATTGGCGTGCATTTCCGCAAAACGGTCGTGTATCTCATCCACACTGTTCAAACGGTCGCACTCAATATCTTCCATCAGGCGTTCTATCTCACTCTTTGGGGCAATCAGTCCGGAAATATCCACCCATTCTCCAGTTCCAATCGGCGTATCTGGAATCAGACGAGTACGGATTTCTTCATCAGAAGCAAAACGAATGGCTTCCAAACGCTTAATGACAGAATTTCCTAAGAATTTATGGATGGCAGTCTCATAAAACTTGATTCCCTTGTTCAGCGCCGAATTCTTAATCTTCGCACTTTGATAAGAGTAAATCTCGGAAGTTTCCCCCGACACACGAGCCAGTTCCTTCAAAATCTGTCGCCCTGCCACCATCTTCTGAATGGTGTACGGGCTCAACAAGTTATAATTAATCTGGTCCAAACGATTCGGATCTTTCCGCTGGTCACGTTTAGGCCACTTCTGTGCATCGCGGATTGTACCTACACTTCGCAAATTGACACCCGGCACCAGATAAGTTGTATTCTTTTCCTCTATCAAATAAGAAAAAGGCAGATTCGAAGTATCCGGATGAGTGACATGGCGTCCCATCACCAGTGAGAAGGCACCAATACGGGCTGGCCACAGGATATAAGAGTCAGAAGTGGTCTTAGCACCTCGTTCCAATGCCCCCTGATGAATAGGCCCCAACTTATACATGTGGTTGCTCTGGTTAGAGCCAGAACCTGCATTCATGAACGAGAACATGCCGGCAATGAGTAACGTAGACTTATGGTGCGTCACGGTAAAAGGTCCGGCAAAAATGGCACAAGCCTCTCCATTTTCCTCCTGACAGTTACTGAAAAACAATGAATCAGAAGCCGAATAGGTATGCCCCAAATGACAAGCCTGCCCCACGAAACAGCGTGTAAGCATCGTGCCATCTTCTACGTGTGAGCCACTTGAGATGATAAAATCATCACAAATCACTCCGTAACCGATATGCACCGGTGCATGCTCATTACTATTGATGCTTCCATTCTTCAAACGGCCGGCACCCTCAATCTGACAATAATCCCCAATCCGTACATTCTTGATGTAACCAGCATTCACTATCATTACATGACTCCCGATAGTACCTGTATCTGACGCATGTGACTCTGCATAAGCCTCAATAATCTTCCGCATTTTCTCAATCAGTACCGGGCGATGACGATAAAGAGCCATGATATAAGCCTGATGAGCAGAAAGACGGTCATGAATAATCACCTCACGCCCGCCAGTCTCATTCAAGACTGAGACTTCTACTCCATTCCCAAAACGGCTATGGCAATCCACCAGGATGATATCAACATTCTCAATAAAGGTATCATGGCCTATTTCATAGTTGGCAATGTAATTCTTTACATTCTCAATGTAACAGTTGTCGCCCACCGTTACATTGTGCAAGGTTGCATAATATACCCCAGAATGTTTGGCCATTCCACCAGCCAAAGTAAACTCTTTTTCAAAAACGCCCAGTCGCACTTTTCCCGAAAAACGGGTGTGATGAATATAATCCGTATGAAAATCATCGGCCACTTCTACACCACTCCAATCGGAAGCTATACAGTGCTGCGCCTCCAGTCGTGCGATTTCTTCTTTTGTCAGTAAACGATAGTGTTGTGTCATATTTTCTTGTAGTTATTCATCGTCGTATGTCTGATATAGAAAATCATTGTAAGGATACTTCTGCACATGCAGTTCCTTTACCTTTTTATATAATAAATCACGGAACTGATCAATGTTGGTCTTCTCACGTGCGGAAATAAAGATACAATTATCATTTAGTTTCGCCATCCAGGTATGCATCAGTTCCTCCAGCGTGATATTTTCTTTCGTCTTCGGAGTCAGGTCATCTTCGGCCTTTTCTACATACGTATAGGCATCTACCTTATTAAATACAATCATACTCGGCTTTCCACCTGCACCCAAATCGGCAATCGTTTTCTCTACCACCTGAATCTGTTCCTCAAAATCCGGATGTGAAATATCTACCACGTGTACCAACAAATCTGCTTCACGTACCTCATCCAGTGTAGATTTAAACGAATCGACCAAGTCAGTCGGCAATTTCCGGATAAATCCTACCGTATCCGAAAGCAAGAAAGGCAAGTTTTCGATAATGACTTTACGCACGGTGGTATCAAGCGTAGCAAACAATTTGTTTTCTGCAAAGACCTCACTCTTGGCCAGCAGGTTCATCAAAGTCGATTTACCCACGTTGGTATATCCCACCAATGCCACACGAATCATACGTCCACGGTTCTTGCGCTGAGTAGACTTCTGCGTATCAATTTCTGCCAGACGTTGTTTCAACAAAGCCATACGGTTCAAGATGATACGGCGGTCCATTTCCAACTGTGTTTCACCCGGACCACGCAAACCTACAGAGCCTTTTCCACCACCAGCACCGGAACCACCACCCTGGCGTTCCAAGTGCGTCCACAAACGCTGCAAACGCGGAAGCATGTACTTATACTGCGCCAGTTCCACCTGCGTCTTGGCATTGGCTGTCTGCGCACGCATCGCAAAAATATCAAGAATCAGTGAAGTACGGTCCAGAATCTTCACTTTCAGTTCATTCTCAATGTTACGGATTTGCTTGGCCGAAAGTTCATCATCGAAAATCACCATCCCGATTTCCGTCTCTTCACTCTCGTTCTGCAACTCCAGGTATTCTTTCACCTCCTGCAACTTACCTTTACCCACGTAAGTCACCGAGTTCGGCGTATCCAGTTTCTGTGTAAAACGTTTTACTACCTCTGCCCCAGCCGTCTCAGCGAGGAAAGCCAGCTCATCCAAATATTCATTGGTCTTACGTTCATTCTGAGTCTGAGTTATCAAACCTACCAGCACAGCTTTTTCTGTCTGTGCTTCTGATATTACAAATTCTTTCATTCAGTATAAATCTAAATTCTATAGAGCGCAAATATAAATAAAAAAAGCGCATCTCATTACAGATACGCTCTTTTTACTTCTTCCTTATTTATTCAAATCCGGATTCATCAATTCTTCGCTTTGTGGAATCGGCCAAACATATCCGCTACTTTGCGGAGTAATCTGTGTTTTCCGTTCAAAGTTAGCTCCGCGACGCAACACATCAATGCCTCGCATCGCCTCACCGATAAACTCCAGACGACGTTCGTTATAAACCGCCATCTTCAAATCTTCACCAGACAAATGATCAATATCCAACTGATTGCTTGTCTCCGGTAATGAACGGAATCTCACCTGTTTCAGACATTCTCTGGCAAGTTTCTCATTTTCAGTTCCACCCAGATTTACATAACACTCAGCCAAGTTCAACAACGTTTCCGCATAACGGAAAATCGGTGCCCAATCCAGTTTCTGTGCAGCATCCGTAAACTTCAGCAACTGATTTTTTTCGTTCTTCATCTGCACACGGGCATCATCAGCTGAATTGTAATTCGGCTTGCCCATGATACCGTTCTCCACGTCTACCCACAAAATCGTATTCTTAGCGTAATAATATTCTGCCAATCCTTGCTGGGTATTCGGGCGGTTTGTTTCCTTCATTGGCAAAGAGAATATGGTTTCATCCGTATAATAAGGAGCCTTGAACATATCTCCAAACTTCGGAGTCAGTTCGTAGCCTGTCACCAGCTTACCTGCTTTTACCGCCTCTGTCCAGTTATTCATGGACATATACGCGCGCATCTTCAACATATTGGCAGCCGCCTGTGTAGCACGAGTTACAGTCGGTTCATCTGCTTTTGCTTTTACCGGCAACGCACTGATATTTTCCAAATCCGAAAGAATCTGTTCGTAAACCTCCTTCACTGTAGCACGTTTCAACGCATTGTGTTCACCGTTCTTTTCCGGAGTCAAACGTAAAGGCACAGATTTCGCATCCGGATTAATTACGTAGGGCGTAGCATACAGATTATTCAAATAGTAATAAGCAAATGCACGCACAAACTTTGCCTCCGCTTTATACTGCTCATACTCTTCTCCAGCAGTAGCTTTAGCACCTTCCAACTCATCCAAGAAAATATTGACACGGTTAATGGCAGCGTATGCCATGCTCCAGGTTACCGTATTTTCTGCGTCTGTTTTGCCCACATTAAACTTATAAGTATTGGCCAGCGTAATCAAGTTCGGGTCAGAATTCACAATATCTTCCCCACGGTTATCAAACACCAGATAGGTTTTTCCTCCCATGAAAGAATCCGACACATCATTTTTTATCGAACCATACAACTGTCCCTACAGTAGTACCTTTTACCAACACCGATGCGCCCACCACCGGCAATCCGTCTTCTTCCGACATCACATTACCGGTTACTTGAGAAACCTGGGCGTTTGACAGACCAATCCCTATCAGAAGAATGGCCATGAACAACGTCATTCTTTGTTTCATAAAATCTCTCTTTTAATTTAGTTAAGTTAGTCTAATACATTTATCACAAACGGGGCGCGAATGTAAGAAAATAAAGAGAAATTATAAAACAGCGGGCAATTTTACACTAAAATTTATTCATAAGGAGCAAAACGATATTAAAAGAGATAAACAGATGGTTTTTAAGAACTTGCTTTCACTGCTTCAACCGCATAAAAAGTGAATACAAATAGAATAAAATTGCAATTATTTGGTATTATTAAGAAGTTCATTCTAACAAAAAGACTAGTTTTTAAGTGAATAAGACGAAAAAAAGAGGTACATCCACACGGGATATACCTCTTTTATTATTTCAGCTATAATAACGCTTATTCAGCAGAAGCTTTTACGAATTTCACTTCAAATTTAGCCTGATATGGAGTAGTACCTACAACAGGTGTTGCATCATCTGCTTCAGAAAGCTGATATTTTTTATCAGCTTTCTCATCAAATGCATACAAGTTGTATGTTACTAGATAAGTCACATTATCAGTTGTAGCAGCTGCCGTAGTAGCTGTCTCATCCACTGCAATTCTCACTAAATCCATACAGATAGGATACTCTTTCTTTTCAGCAAATTTCTGAGTCATTCCAGTCTCCAGTTCAGTATTATTTACTTCCAGAGAAATCTCCTTACTTGCCAAGTATCCAGTTGATAAGAATTGAGGATTCTTATGATCCTTATCTACTACAAACTGAATGTGGTCTTCCCCAGCTACCTTCGATTTACCAATAGTAGCAAAGAAGCTTGGAATACGTACCAAAGAATTCTTAGTATAGTCTGGTGACGGATTTGTTTTTACTACCTCAAAATCTTTTGCTATTTCTACAGCAGCTAAAGCTCCTTCTTTATCGAATGTTCCTGCATACTCATCCTTCACCATTGTAGATGCCAATGAGTCACTCTTCCATTCATAATCAACGACCATAGAATATTGTGCATCTGTATAACCGGCACCATACAAATGGTCTTTCACTCCGTCTGCTACCTGCAATCCTAAAGAATACGTTTTCTGAAGCTCCACTGTGCTTTGGTTAAAAGTCACAGTAATCGGGCTGCTAACCTGTTTCTCAGCATCAAACACAAACTGTTCGGCTGACAAAGAGAAAAAGTTATCATCATTCGCAGTTATTTTAACCGGTACATTTACAGCTTCAGAAAAAGAAGCTCTGTTCAACACGACATTAAAAGAAGTTTGTCCCGGTGACAACTGTTCAGAAACTGAACTGCTCTCAAAATAAGCTCCAATTGCATCCGCATCGGCTTCCGGGCTTGCCACTTCCGTATCTTCATAATCGCTGCATCCTACCATCATTACGGCCGGAGTCATCAACAGTCCGAAAAAGAATTTATTTAATTTCATAATACTCTTAGTTTTTAACTTTAATCTAACTTATTATTCTTCCACAGGTTTTGGTAATGTCCATGCAGGGCTATCAGCAGGAGTCAATGCCTTGTTAGCCTGAAGTTCTGCTTCCGGTATACGCCATAACAGGATGTCATCAGTCGGTGCAATATTGAAGATACATTCTGCATTCGGGAAACCACATCCACGACGGTCCACTCCCTTATTCAGGCGCATTACATCGAACCAGATTACTCCTTCACCCCAAAGTTCAATACGACGCTGGAAATAAACAGCTTCCTGAGGATTAGAAGCATAGTCAGTCAAATAAGCCTGCGATCCGCTTGACAAACGATTGTTGAGCAATTCCTTGAAATATTTTTCACCTTCTGACTGATTTCCAGCTTCAGCGTATGCTTCTGCAGCGATCAGATACATTTCCTCAATACGCATCAACACAATGTCATTAGCATTGATAGTAGTACCTACCACATCATTGTAAGGACCGAATTTTACCTGAGTGTAAGGCTTATAACCCTGCTTAGCCACAAAAGCAGCTTGTTCATCGGTCAAATATTTATCCTGAGCTTCAGCTGCTGCATCCAGCCACCATGATTTACGAATATCACTATCGTTGATTCCGTTATATAATTCCAAGCTAATCTGACGGCCACCTGAATAGTTTGCATATCCATAGTTCAAAGAACCCATGTGAGAAGGCCAGTTACAGATACCCGTATCCACTACGTCATCCGTTTCGCTGACAATGATACCCCACATCCAGTTTACTTCGTCCACACTCCAGAATGTCGGTTTTGCCACTTCATCACGAGAAGCAATTGCAATACCCTCACTATTCGCAGCCTTAATAGCATTTGCCGCATCATCGGCAGCTTTAGCATATTCATGCATTGACAGATACATACGTGCACGAAGTCCGTAAGCTACTGACAGACTGATATAACGCTTATCTGCACGTTTCACTTTTCCTTTCTCTGCACTAGTCAGCAAATTAATAGCATTGTTCAAGTCTGATTCAATCTGTGTATACACATCTTTTACAGACGAACGCTTGCAACCATTCACAGAAGCATCCTCCGAGTTCTTTTCTGTAATCAGGGGCACACAAGGCTTATCTTCATTGCCTTTATAGTTAAACTGATACAGCTGTGCCATTACCCAATAAGAGAATGCACGTGCAGCCAGTCCCTGTCCCAGATAGAATTGTTCATTGGCGTCTTCTGTTTTTTCGTCAATGCTTCCTACCACATTATTGGCTGCAAAAACGATAGAATACAAGTCATTCCATACCATCTGTCCTTCCAAGGAAGTATTTTCACGGTCTTCAAATGTCAAGTCATATCCAGTCCAGTTATAACCGTTTTTATCACTTACTACGTCTTCTGTATTAGAATCCAGACACAACATGACAGTAGGATAACCAATATCGTTATGACGTTCAGCTCCCAATGCACTTGAGTTAGGGAAAGCCTGGTTAAAAGTAGAGAAAATCGCATTAACTTTTGCCACTCCACGTTCAGGATTCAGTGTAGAAACGGTCTCCTTCTGAGAGTCTGTCACGATTCCTCCATCGGGCAATGTATCCATATCCTGGCAACCAGTCACAGCCAGTGAAGATACAAGCAATGAAGCAAAAATATATTTTGTTTTCATATCTGTTTCTTATTTATATTTTAATTAAAATGTAAGGCTGATACCTCCAGAAATTGTACGGATAGCAGTATAAAGTGATGTAGTAGCACTTGTATAGCTCTGACGTGGGTCAAGACCCTTACGTGCAGAAAGCAATCCTACATTGTCAGCAGTGAAATATACACGCAGTTTTTCCAGCATCATCTTGCGAACCAAGTTAGACGGAAGTGTATAACCAATAGTGATATTGTTTACACTCAGGTAATTAGAACTTGTAAGCCAGCGAGTTGAAGTAGAGTTTGTATACTTATCCTGTGCATTCAGACGAGGTACATCCGTATATTTATTTTCCGGAGTCCATGCATTGTAAATATCCTTGTGCCAGTTCTGTCCGTCACCTTTTCCAGCCATCATGAAACGATAACCTGAGTCATAAATCTGACCACCCAACTGATAAGACAACTGGATAGAAGCATCAAAACCGTAAACCTGCACAGAAGTACCCAAACCACCGTATACCTTCGGCATCAAGTTGTCTGTAGCTACCTTGTTTGTAGTCTGAGCTAATGCATAGTTCTCTGTTTTGTACAACTCACCCTTTTCATCTTTTGCCCAATACTGAGCCAAACCTGTTTCTGGATCTACGCCAGCATAATCTACCAAATACATACGGTACATTGATTCACCTTCTTCGTAAATGTAGTTTCCATCAATCAACTGACCATCCAAGTCCGGATGCAACTTGTTGATTTTATTTTTGATGAAAGTGGCATTCAAATTCACATCCCAAGTAAAGTTCTTCTGGTTGAAAATCAAATAAGTCAAATCCAATTCAAAACCAGAGTTGGTCATAGAACCTACGTTCATCGGAATAGAAGTATAACCCACACTTCCGGCAACCGGTTTGTTGTAAAGCATATCACTTGACTTACGACCGAAGTATTCAGCCGATCCGTTCAAACGGTTATTGAACAAGGCAAAATCAATACCTACGTTATAAGAAGTTGAAGTTTCCCAAGTCAAATCCCGATTACCTTTTGCAATCATCGTACCGTCAGAGAATACACCATCTGCACCAGTCATGTTATACTGGTCCATCCATGGATAATAGTTTTTAGCTGTCCCCATCACTCCTACAGTATACCCACCAGGGAACAAGATATCATCGTTACCTTGCTGACCGAAAGAAGCCTTCAGTTTCAACATGTTAATCCACGTAATATCCTTCATGAAATCTTCACGTGTAATCATCCAAGCCACACTTGCAGCCCAGAAGTCACCCCAACGATTTTCAGGAGCAAAACGAGAAGAAGCATCACGACGGTAAGAAACGTTACCAAAATATTTGTCATCATAAGAGTAGTTTACACGACCGAAGAAACCTTCAGTAGCATAAGTCAATTTCATACCGCTGGCAGTCTTCTTATCGATTGTATTGCTGATATAGAAGCTTTCCGGATCATACAGATTCTGACCAGAACCAGTCAATTCTGTATATTGGTATGAATAACCATCATAACCGGCAGTAATATCAAAATGATGTACATCTTTCACAGCAAACTGATAGTTCGCTACGTACTGCTGATCGAAACCGAAAGTACGCATAGCAGCCTGATAAGCATTACCTCCATAAGAAGCACTCTGACCCATATATGCGTTACCCAAATCATTGTAACGTGTATTATCAATATTCATACCAAAGCGTGCGCTGATAGTCAAACCTTTAATCGGAGTCAATTCAGCAAACCAGTTTGCATTCAGCACGTCAGCCAAATATTCAGTCTTATTATAAATAAGGTCACCTGCCGGGTTGGCAATAGACATAAATGCACGTGATGAAGGAGTACTTACACCATCACCGTAATCATATACCTTACGACCGTTCAGTGTCATAATCTGTTTGTCAGCGCCACGTACATACATCGGATAAACCGGAGCAATGTTATTGGCAATATAGAAAGCATTACCGGAAGATGATGTATTATTCTGATCGCCCGGATAGTTACTCTTTGAATTTACATAGTTCATGTTGGCACCCACTTTCAACCAGTCTGTCACCTTGTAGTCACCTTTCAAACGACCGCTGAAACGAGTCAAGCCAGAGCCTTCAATTACACCCTGATCATCCAAATAGCCAAAAGCCATGTAGAAAGTAGACTTGTCGTTACCTCCGGACACATTCAAGTTGTATTCCTGACGAAGTGAAGTCCTGAAAGTCTCATCCGCCCAGTTATCCGGAGTATAATAATATCCATATTCATCTGTATAGCCCAATGTAGCATTCGGATTCAGCAAACCGTTGCTACCAATCAGCAACTGACCTTCAGGCACTGTATAAATCTGGTAACCTACACCACCATTTCCAGCAGAAAGCAAAGTATTGTTTGCAGCAACATTGGCAGCCTGCGGAGTCATACCATTAGTCTGTACATAACCATTATAAATAGCTTCGTAAGCCTTTTCCAGATAATTCTTTGAACTTGTCAGTACATCGTAGTTCTTTACGCCACGGGAGTTAGCACCCCATTTTGCATCGAAGTTTACACGCGCCTTACCAGAAGTACCTTTTTTAGTAGTAATCATAATGATACCGTTTGCACCACGCGCACCATACAACGCTGTAGAGGCCGCATCTTTCAACACTGTCATCGATTCAATATCTGCAGAGTTAATAGAAGACAAGTCACCATCATAAGGCACACCATCAACTACATACAACGGATCTGTTCCGGCATTGATTGATCCGACACCACGGATACGTACTTTCGCATCTTCACCCGGCTGACCGTTATTGCTCAAAATCTGCACACCAGCTACAGCTCCAGCTAACGCATTTGAAACGTTTGATACCTGACGTTTCTCAATCTTATCAGCTTTCATCACTGCTGCAGAACCTGTAAATGACCCTTTGGTAGAAGTACCATACGCAGTTACCACAACTTCATCAAGTACCTCAGCATCAGACTTCAACACCACTTTTACGATAGGCTTAATCTTCACTTCCTGCGACTGCATTCCGATGAAAGAAATGACCAAAGTTCCGGCGGAACTATAAAGTATTATAAATTATTGATCTATAAATAAATAGAAATTATTCAATTAAATAAGATTTGTAAATCAAGATGGCTTGTAAACTGATATTCTATACGGATTTTCTACCAAGATTATACTCTGAATAAGTCATTTTTATATAATTAGATGAATATATTAGCTCAAAACGAATTTATTGAGTCATACAAGACAAATAAAATTCCATACATTTATTCAGTAAACGCGTTTTCATTTGTCAATAAAATATGTTTTCCTGCCTTATATTGTTTTAAGAGTATGAAATTTCTTCATAGATTTTACAACAATATATATTGAGCCACCTGCTTATATATTAAGTAGTTTAAAGAAAATGTCTTATAATAAAATAGAGAGCGTACTAAGAAAAAAACTTACCCAAGAATACGCTACGCAACTTGGGTAAGTTTCCTATAATAATTCTCGGAATTTATAAATAAGAAGACAATGCTTTTTGCTTCTATATATTATAAATTCAAGAAAAACTTCTCAATCTATTAATATGAGGGATTCTGTTTAATCTGAGGATTAGCATCAATTTCCGCCTGAGGGATAGGCATAATAGTTCTATAATCATTCCAATTAACGGTTATTAAATCTTCTCCATTCAAGAAATGAGTACCTCCTTTTCTCTCAACAGTATCTCCTACACGTAAAATGTCATATAGTCTATGACCTTCCATCACAAGTTCTTTTCTACGTTCTTTCTTAACTAAATCAAGAGTTGCTGTGATTTTTGTGTTGTTTGGATTAGCACGATGTCTTATTTGATATAAGTATTCATCAGCAGAATTTTGATCAGGAGTGCCTTTTCTTAATGCAGCTTCTGCTCCAATTAGATAAATATCAGACAATCGGATTACTCTAACATTATTCACAAAAATATTTCCGTCAAGTCCTGGATACTTGTTTACAACACGCTTCTGTCCATCTTTATCTTTTATCAATAATCCCAATCGTACATCATCCGGATCTTCGTTTAGTAAATTCAGGAAATCAGTTGTTGCAATCATTGTTCCGTATGAACTTGGTGCAACAAGAGATCCAATAAGCTCTCTACTTCCGCCATACATAGTAGAAGATAAATCTAAATCAAAAATAGATTCACTATTTTCACGTTTTCCCCACATGTTGATATATTCAGCGTTAGGGACTAGATTATATCCTCCATTATCAATGACATCTTTTGCGTATTTATAGGCTTCCTCATAATTACCTTTATATAAATTGACACGAGCTATTAAGGCCTTTACCCCCCAGCGGTTTATGTGACCGTATGTTTTATCTTCACTTATAAAATCTAAAGCATCTGCTAAATCAGTTAAAACTGCTTCATAGCCTTGTGCTACAGTAAGACGCTCAGGTAAACTTGCAGCATCAAGTACGGTTGTTATCACAGGAACTCCTAAAGATGCTCCATTATCTTTTTGATACGGTGTACCATAAGTAATTAGAAGGTTGAAATGAGCTAATGCTCTGATTGCTAAAGCTTCCCCCTTTGAATTCTTAGTTACATCTGTCATTGGTATAGAACCAGATTCAATAGCATCTAAGAGGACATTAGCACGATTTATGACTACATAAGGTACAGACCAAAGTGATTCTCTAGCATTATTTTGCCTATCGGTAAAACGATAAAAGTTTTCTGTACGGTCTCCAACCATTCTAGTTTGTATATCTTCACCGCCCACTTCTGGACGAGTAATGAAATCTGTACCGTAATAGTATGAACCATCGACAGAAATAAGCCCTTGATAAAGTCCGTTCACTGCTGTTCTCGTATCTTCTTCCGTGGTGATTGCTCCTTCACTAACTAACGAATTGCTAGGCAATGTTGTCAGATAATCATCACACGAAGATAACAACGTAACTCCAGTCAGCAAGGTCACAAATATTGTATGTATAGTTGTTTTCATTGTTTCTTCTTTTTATTAAATTCCTAATTCAACACCAAATGTAACAGTCTTTAAGTTAGGAAGTCCAAGTGTTGGAATTCCATTTACTGGCATTTCAGGATCTGCATATTTATATGAAGTCCAAGTGAGTAGATTCGTTCCTGAGACAAATACACGAACATTGTTTAACTGTGCTTTGTTAACCCATTTTTGTGGAAGTGAGTAAGAAAGACTTAATGATTTCAAACGTAAATAGTTCAAATCTTTCATAAAACGTGAGCTCCCATAATTTCCCCATTTGTAATTATTGATTCGGCGAGGAACATCTGTAACGTCACCAGGTTTTTGCCATCTGTCTAACTGTTCGGTTGACATATTATACCATACCTGATATCCATCTGTATCTGTAAGACTTGTTCTCCAAGTGTCGAATACTTTTCCACCTAAAGAGAAATTGAAAAGCATACTCAATTCTAATCCTTTCCATGAAACAGAGTTTCTCCATCCACCAGTTAGTTTTGGGTCTGGTTTGCCGATAATTACACGTTGAGCTTTTGTAGGATCTTTAGTTAATTCTCTGTTTATACTGCCATCTTCATTTACTGTATTTAATACCCATTGCTCTTCACCAGTTTGTGGGTCTACACCAGCCCATTCACGGCTCCACCATGAATAGTATGATTCTCCTTCACGAATAATACTAGTACCATCAATGATATCTTTTCCTCCATAAAGCTTGGTTACTTTATTGCTATTGTGTGACAATGCTAGACCTGTATTCCATCTTACTTGTGAGTGTTTGAACACGTCCACATTGATGTCTACTTCTACACCCTGATTTTTCATTTCACCAACATTTTTTAGCATAGTTTGAAAACCTACAGCCATTGATGTGGGAACATCTTGCAATAAATCACTTGTACGACGTGTATAGTAATCAAATGTAATGTTTAAACGGTCAAAAAAACGAGCATCAAATCCGATATTGAGATTCTTGTTTTTTTCCCATGACAAGTCTGGATTTGGAACAGAATTTGGAGCAGAGCCTGGTTTATCCTGGTAATTGTAACCATATCCATACAAGCTTAGATGGCTGTAGTATGAACTAGGCAAAGTACCATTGATACCATAAGATGCTCTTATCTTTAAATCATTTAACCATGTCAGATTATGCATAAATTCTTCTTGTGTCATTCTCCAAGCAGCAGAAACAGACCAGAAGTTTGCCCATCGATTATTTGCACCTAAACGTGAGCTTCCATCTCGACGGAAATTGGCTGATACATAATATTTATTGTCAAAATCATAATTTACACGTGACAAAAGTGACAACAAATGGTCTTGTTCGTAATACGCCATACCTTCCATTGGAGTAGCAGCATTAATAGATTCTGGCAATTTATTGTGCGGATATCCATTTTGTGATGCCATTACATACTCTATTCTGCGGTCATCTACATCCCATCCTACAAGTACATCCAAATTATGTTTTTGATTAAAGCTCTTCACATAATTTAATGTGGTAGAAGAATAGATGTTGTTTTGATTCAAAATATAGTTAGATCCAAGACCTCCTAAATCGCTACCATTGTTTGAATCCATAGGCCAGTAGGTTAATGATTTATTAGCTATATAATCATAGCTGACATTTTCTTTTAGCGTTAACCCATCAATAATCTCATAGGAGGCCCATAAATTATTCGAACTTCTGAAAACATTTGACTCATTCTTGTCTTTCTGTAAATCTTCTATAGGATGAGATTTAGGGAAATAAGCCTGAATAATAGGATTTGACATATCATAGTTCCCTTCGTCATCGTAGATTCGTATGTTAGGGGTAATCACATAGTTAAGCAAGAAAAAAGGATTGGCAAAAGCTGTTCCTTCACTAACAACAGAGGATTTTTGTTTTGACAATGAAATATTTGCTCCCATTTGCCATTTATTATCTGCCGAACGGTGAGTTGCATTGATACGTCCAATAAATCCATCCATTTTAGAGTTGTTAGCTTTACCTTGGTCTTTTTTGTATGCTAAAGAAGCGAAGAAGGAGTTTCGATCATCACCACCTTGTGCAGAAAATTCGTAGTTTTGTGAAGAGCCGTGTTTACGGAATAAAGCAGACTCCCAGTCTTCATTATAGTCAGGCGCATAGGTGTCTGCTGCTACTTGAGCATACGCTTTTGCTTGTTCTTCTGTTGCAGGAGTGTAATTTCCGTCTGCATCAGGAATACCATAAAGAATAGCTTCATTATAGGCTCCTTCGTATGTCAGTTCTCTACGTTGAGTTCCATTTACATTTTCACGATTTTTCATAGCCCAATCAGAGAATCCCCAATTGGCTTTAAAATTGATACGTGTTTTGCCGGCTTTTCCTTTCTTTGTAGTAATCAAAATTACACCATTGGCTGCTCTAGAACCATACAAAGAAGCTGCAGCCGCATCCTTTAATACGGTAATATTCTCAATATCACTGGGATTAATAGATGACATAATATTAAATGATTTACTATCGTCTGTTACAGCTGATATAGCAACATCTCCTGATACAACGGGAACACCATCTATTACATATAATGGCTCATTGGTTGCATTCATTGAGCCTGTACCTCTTACGCGAATTTCTAATGCCGCGCCCGGTTGTCCACTGTTACTGTTTATTGTTAATCCAGGAGTTGTACCAGCAAGAGCTTGCTCAAAAGAGGTGACAGGAATATCTTTTAAAGCTTTTGCTCCATCAACAGAAGATGCCGCTCCTGTAAATGAAGATTTTTTAGCAGTGCCATACGCAACAACCATAACTTCATCAAGTTGTTCTGCGTCAGATTTTAATAATACTTTTACAATTGGCTTAACTTTCACTTCCTGCGACTGCATTCCGATGAAAGAAATGACCAAAGTTCCGGCGGAACTATATTAGCTTTAATTCGTTGATTATCAAATGGTAAATTTATTTCCAATTTATTAATGAGCCATTTTAAATCAGTTATAACTGCAAAATTTATATAGTTTTTCTACCTTATTATTACTAATAGGATTAGAAAATGTATTTATATAGATGATGTAATGCATAATATTATATTATGTTTCTCGTGCGAGAAACATACGTTTTACGATGCGGAGCCGTATGTTTCTCATGCGGAAAACGTACGGCTCTGCACCGTAAAATATAAACTATAACAGAGCGTCTTCTTAAATTAATAATTACATTCTTAGATTAATGATTAGAACTTACATTTTTTCAAGTCTTTTACAATCGTTCCTGAAAAAATATCGCTATATCTCTGAGTAGTTTTTACACTTTGATGCCCCAATAGCTTTTGGACTGTAGTTATTTGAGCCCCGTTGTAAATTAAAAGAGTAGCATTAGTATGCCGGGCTGTATGAAATGAAAAGTGTTTTTCTATCTTGGCTAACACACCGATTTTTTTTAAATCTTTATTTACGGAAGAATTCGATTTTATATGAAAAAAATCACTTAAATTTTGATGATATTCTTGCAATAATCGGAGGGCCTTCCCCTGAAAAAGAAGATATAATGGTATGCTGACTTTGGTATCTGTCTTGACGGTTTTAAATATAAGCCATTTCTCTCCTTTTATCGTGACAATATTGCTTTCATTAAGAAGTACAAAGTCTGAATATCGAATTCCCGTGTAACAACAAAATAAAAACGCTTTTAAGCTGTGCATTAGCGATTTTGAACACAATGAAAGTTCCAGTTTTTCCAATTTCCTGATTTCTTCGGGAAGCAGAAAACTATGTTTGCTCTGAGTTGTTTTTATCTGGTATTTTCTGAACGGATAATCTTCCGGCTGAATGTATCCTCTTTTGATAGCCTCGTTGACAAAAGTCCTTAATTGTCTCATGTGTTTGGCAATTGTATTTGTCTCGTACATTTTTTGTCGCATGAAATCTTCAAATTCAAGAAGAAATGAATAAGTTATATCTTCAAATTCAATAGAGGGACGAAAGTGATTGAGTAAATCCAAAGTCGTTAAAAGATTCTTTTTGGTAGTATCTTTACGCAATGAGTGTTCTACCCAATTTCTACCAAAGAGTAGAAATGTCATTTTCTCTGTATCATTTTGATGGTTGAAAGTTTTAAAAGCGGACAAGTTGATATAGACACCGCGTTTCCATGATTTCAATTCTTCCCATTGCAATTGTAAAATAAATTCTTCTAACATTCGGTTTAATTCTTCAGAATGCGGATGTTGGATAATTCTACTATGATGGTTATCCCATTGCTTTGGATTGACATATATTCCTGTCGAAATGTAAACCTTTTTACGCTTCCTGTAAGCTTCCACCTGTATAAGAGCTTTCCCTGATTTGTTTAACTTCTTTTTGCGGTTGTAGACCAATCTGAAATAAATCTTGTCCATATCATGTTGTTTTTAAGAAAATATGCAGATAATATGCAATAAGAAGAATTTTATTACCTATATAGCATCTATTTTAGCTAAATTAAAAGTAACAAGTGTCTGTCAAAAAGGATTCATATTTTAACGTCACAATAAAATACAGACACAAGAAATGCATATCATTTACTTTATAAAAACATACTTTTGCATGAAAGTGGCGGCTATAAGTGTTAAAAAGCAACCTTTTGGGGGAATTTTATTGAAAATGGTATAAATATTTAAAAAGATATTACTACTTTTGCGTCCTGTTAGAGTGAATGAATTTTTATTAATGTAAAGTTAAACTTTAAGAGAGATTTTTATGAAAAGAAAATTGATGCTGTTAATGACCTGCCTGATGATAGGTATTGGTCTGGTAAACGCTCAAATCTCAAAGGTAACAGGTAATGTTACTTCTGAAGAAGACGGTTTACCTGTAGTGGGCGCATCAGTATTGGTAAAAGGTACTACTGTAGGTACTGTTACCGACATTGATGGTAATTTTACGTTGACTAACGTACCAAGTTCCGCCGGAACTTTGGTCATTTCTTTCATCGGAATGCAGTCGCAGGAAGTGAAGATTAAGCCTATCGTAAAAGTGGTGTTGAAGTCTGATGCGGAACAACTTGATGAAGTGATGGTTGTGGCTTACGGAACAGCCAAAAAGTCATCATTTACAGGGTCTGCTTCTGTGATGAAAGCTTCAGATATTAGTTCCCAAAAGCAGTCATTAGTCAAATCATTGGATGGAAAAGTAGCTGGTGTCCGTGTGGGTGGTTCTACCGGAGACCCAGGTTCAGACCAGAAGATTTTAATTCGCGGTATCGGTTCCATAAGCGGTTCTACTCAGCCTTTATATGTAATTGACGGAGTTGCCGTGGTGAATGATGATATGACTTCTGGCCTGAAATCCCAGTCTATCCTGTCTTCTATCAACCCTGATGACATTGAAAGCATGACTATCTTGAAAGATGCCGCTGCAGCTTCTCTATATGGTTCTCGTGCGGCAAACGGGGTGGTTATCATTACAACAAAGCAAGGTAAGGAAGGTAAAACGAAAATCACTTACAACATGGAATCAGGCTGGACTGACATGGCTGTCAGCAGTCAGTATAATGTGATGAATGCGGCCCAAATCCAACAATATTATAATGATGCACTTAAAAATTTCGCAGAAATTAATCCTACTGGAGCAAACAATCTTTCTCAAGCTAATTTAGGACATCCAATGATCGATGCCATTTCATTTGCAAATGAATTGTCTCCGCTTTTCTTCTGGAATCCAGGATCAGACATTGACACAAACTGGAAAAAAGAAGTCTATGGAAAAGGAATGGTTACAGACCACCAGTTTGCAATCAGTGGCGGTACAGAAAAAACTAAATTCTATGCTGGCTTTGGATACAACAAGACGAAAGGTCTGGTAAAAGGCAGTGATTTCGAACGTTTCAGTGGACGTCTGAATATCGAGCATCAGGCTTATAGCTGGTTAAAGGTTTCCTTTCGCCAAATGTTATCTTTCACAGGGACATCCGGATTCCGTGACCAAAATGACCAAGAACAAGGATTAGGTACGTCTTCTCCTCTATCTATTCTTTATTCAATGGACCCGACTGCTGCTGTTACGTTGGAAGATGGTTCTTATAATCCAAACGCTGCATTCACGTCGAATATCTCTAACCCGAATTTGATGCTGGGACAAACAACAGGGCCGAATGCGGAAACTGTTAATTCGGATATGTTACGTAGCCTAACAAATGCGGAAGCTGTGGTAACTTTACCATTGGGGTTTTCTGCCCGTACGATTTTTGGATACGACTACATGGATAACAAAGAACGTGAGTTCTGGGCTCCCGAAAGCGTGAACGGCCAAACATTGGGGGGACTGGGTGCGCGTTATGTTTCTACCAATAAAACTTTAACTTCTTCTACAACTCTTAACTATAACAATAGCTTTGGTTTACATAATATCAATGGATTGTTAGGTTACGAAATAGAAGACCGTTATTTGTTGGCACAATCTTTAAGTGCTAAGTCTTATTCCACGAACAAACTGCCAGAACTTTCCAATGGACAGCCTTATAATGTATCCAGTTCTTATTATGAAGCTGCTATCATGTCTTATCTGGGTAATATCAATTACAATTTTGACAACAGATATTACGTGTCTGCCAGCTTCCGCCGGGATGGTTCTTCACGTTTAGGTAAAGACAACCGCTGGGCAAATTTCTGGTCTGTATCAGGAGCCTGGAGACTGGCCGGTGAGGACTTCCTTTTGGATAACAAATGGGCTAATGATTTGAAATTAAGAGTATCATACGGTACTAACGGGAACCTCCCGGGAGATTATTATGCTAATCTGGCGACTTACTCTTTTGGCGGAGGGTATGGTGACCAAAGTGGTATCTATTGGGGAAATCCTGGAAACTCAAAACTGGGTTGGGAGAAGTCAGCCAATTTCAATATAGGAATTGACTGGGGCTTCTTGAATAGAGTAAACCTTTCACTAGAATATTATAATAAGGTAACTACAGATTTGTTATTCCGGGTTCCGACAAGTATTGTAACCGGGTTCGATACGAACTGGCAGAACTTGGGTAAAATCAAGAACCAAGGAGTGGAATTGACTATCAATTCAACGAATATTATAACAAAGGACTTCACATGGCACACCAATTTTAATGTCACCCGCCAGAGCATGAAGATTAAAGAACTCCCGAGTCACAATGACGTGATGTATGGGGATGGGAATATGTATATCTTGCGCGAAGGTGAGTCCATGCACTCATTCTATTTGCCTGAATGGGCCGGTGTAAATTCTGAAACCGGTCTTGGAGAGTTCTGGATTGACCCGGAAGACCATTCAAAAGGTGTTACTAATTTTTATGATGAAGCTGGAAAGGCTATCGTAGGAAAAGCAGTTCCTGACTGGATGGGAGGTATGACCAATACTTTCACGTACAAGAACTTTGATTTGTCATTCATGATTTCTTTCCAGACCGGAGCTTCACTGTTTGACTATCCCGGTTACTTCCTGACTTATTCTGACGGTGTACGCTTAGGAAGTTTCAACGTTTCACAAGAAGTGGCTGGCAATTACTGGAGAAACCCGGGAGATGTGGTGGAGCATCCGAAGCCTATTTACAATAACCCATATCGTACAGACCGCTGGTCTTCAAGAACTATTAAGTCAACTAACAATGTACGTATGCGTGATATTACATTTGGATACAGAATTCCTATTTCCAAAAAATACATTAGTAACCTACGCGTATTCTTCAAAACGAACAATCCCTTCATGATTTACTGCGCAAGCGATAATATAGATCCGGATGTGGATATTAACGGTTATCGTCAGACCGATACTCCACCGACTAAATCGTTTATGTTTGGTTTAAATATTGAGTTATAATTTATAGAAGTACGTTTATGAAAAAAATATATATCATCGGATTGCTATTTGGAATGACTTTCACTTCCTGTAGTGATTTCCTAGATAAGATGCCGTCCACATCTTTACCTGTTGAAGAAGCTATTACGACTATGACCGACTTGAAGAATGCGGTTAATGGTATCGGCTATCTAATGTCTGAAGGCAGAATGACCTATAGCGCGGACTTTGCAATTTTCGCAGATTTGCGTGGCGGAGACTTTCAGGCAATAAGCAACAACAATCAAGCGGGTCCAATCGCTCGTTACACAATGACAAAATATGACCAGGAGCCATACTACGCTTATGCTTATTTTTATCAAGCTATTGCCAACGTAAACAAGGCTCTGTCTGCCATAGACAATATTCAATATAGTGAGGAAGAAGTGGCAGAGTTCAATGACTATAAAGGCCAATTGTATGCCTGGAGAGCAATGCTACATTTTGACTTAGCACGCATGTTCTGTAATATACCGACAGCGACAGCCGATGTGAATGCCGCCAATTCAGGTCTGGTACTATCTACTGAAGTCTATGAAACAGATTATGTGGGAAGCCGTTCTACATTGAAACAAACCTATGACCAAATTCTTGAAGATTTTAAAACTGCGCTGCCTTTGCTTACCACTGAAAAGAACAATGGTTATATCAATTATTGGGCTGCCTTAGCTTTAAGAGCGCGAGTCTATTTGTATAATGGACAATATGATTTGGCTTTGGCTGATGCGAAAGAAGTCTTAGCATGCCCTTTATATAAACTTTATACAAGAGACAACTATGTGGAATCATGGTCAAAGACGTATACAGACGAGTCACTCTTTGAACTAAATATCACCACAACTTATAACGCTCAGCGTAATTCGGTTGGTTATTACTGTGATAGCGAAGGTTATGCGGAATGTGCTTTTGTAGAAACGGCTCCTTTGTATCAGTATCTGTCTACACATCCAAATGATATTCGTTCCAAAATGGTTAAAGACCAAAGCGGTAAAGATTTTACTTATCCGGCAAAATATCCGGCAAAGTATCCAGGACGAGAGAATAATCTTTATGTAAACAATCCTAAAATTATCCGTCTTTCTGATGTGTATTTGATGGCAGCAGAAGCTGCTCTTCACGAAGAGCCTGATAAAGCAGTTGATTATATCAATGATTTGAGAAAGCAGCGTATTGAGAATTACTCTAATGTTTCATCTGTCACTTTGGAAGAAATTTTAATGGAACGTCGTATTGAATTGTTTGCAGAAAACACTATCTCATTTGACTATTGGAGAAATAAGATGTCTGTTGATAATTTCTCTGTAGGCATCGTCAATTATGATGATTACCGTGTTATACTTCCTATCCCTCAGGACGAAATCGACTTATCAGGAGGTAAATTGATTCAGAATCCTAAATATTGATTTTAAGCATTTGTGTCTTTAAAAAGTCAAGAGTGGAGATATCATGCTTGAATAACGAAATTTATCCAGGTATTACATATTGAAGATACCTGGATAAATTTTTATATGTTCTGTATAAGTGTAACCTACTGGACATAAGTTCTTTTTATACTTAACAGCATGAATAATAAATCCTCACAATAATTTTGCCGTTCATAATCTAACTGAACATAGATTCATTCAGTCCTAATGTAGCTACCGTCTCCTTTCGTTTCATACCTTGGAAATAGGAATAGTCTTCAAGGGCTTTAATAAAAGGAGTCTTTACTTTTAGGAGAGTATATCCTCACGATCTGTAATCGGTCTTGCAAAACGTACTATTTCACGAATATACCCATGTCCATATTAGATTCCAGCATTGCTTTTTGAAGTAAGTCCATCCATGCGGCGACATACTACTTCATCATACTGCTTTCGAGTAAAGACATAATTGTCATTCATTTCTGACATATATTTAACAGGATTTGCAAATACAATTTAATCCGTCCCAAAAATCAGAGTTCAGAACAAACTTTAATCTTATCATATCCGGCATGAGTGTCGAAAAACTTTAAATCAAGTACTCTTCAGATAAACAGAGCTATCGATATAATCCTAAAGTTATTGCCGATGATGTTGAGTTACCTACGTAGTCCACAGTAATATTATCCCTTCCCAATTATTGAAACTCAAGTTACTTACCCACTTATACACTTAGCATAAGTATAGGCAAGTTTTTACTATTTAGTTCATCATACAAAAAAACCGGAATCACATTTCTGTAATCCCGGTCTTCATTATACTAAGTATTATAATCTGTTTCTAATCAGAACAATTTAGCAGGATATTCACCAGCATCTACCAAAGCCTGAATCTTGTCAACTACACTCTGACGGTCAGCAGCGTATGTCACACCAAACCACTTAGAAGTAGTATCCAGTACTTTTACAGTAGCAGTTCCTTCATTAATCAGCTTGTTCACCATCAACGGAATGAAATATTCACATTTCAAGTTGCTGATATTTTCTTTCAGGAATTCAGCGAAATATTCTTCTGAATATTGGAAATAATCAGGAGTGAATCCCCACATATTCATTGAAACAGGAGTATTATCTTCAATACCAACCCATTCGCCATTTTCATCCTTATAAGAAACTACACCGTCTACACGCATAATTTCAGTACGTTCAACGACTGTTGTCAGATGAGCATTTTCATCAGTTGCACATACACCACGAGCTACCGTTCCACTTTCTGACAAAGTGTTTCCTACACGAAAACCTACCATGCTGTAGTCGTTCTTTGCACCTTCCGGCAATTCTGACAAGTATTTACCCAATACGGCAAAACTGTCACGTCCATAGAAGTCGTCAGCATTGATTACGGCAAATGGTTCTTTAATTACATTCTTACCCATCAACACTGCATGGTTTGTTCCCCAAGGTTTAACACGGCCTTCCGGACAAGTAAAGCCAGCAGGCAGGTCGTTCAAATCCTGGAACACAACTTCTACAGGAATATGATTTTCATATTTGCTTACAATCTTTTCACGGAAATCTTTTTCAAAATCACGACGGATTACGAAAACCAATTTCCCGAAACCACCACGGATAGCATCAAAAATTGAATAATCCATGATTGTTTCACCGTTAGGACCCAGTCCATCAAGCTGTTTTAAGCCACCGTAACGACTCCCCATACCGGCAGCCAGTACAAATAAAGTTGGTTTCATAGAATTGTATTAAAATTAATAACTACGCAAAGGTAAACAAATAATGTGATTTCAAAACATTGTTCATAAACAAAATGTATCACCTTTGGGTTCTTTTTTATATATTCGCATAACTAATGATTCAATTGTATATGAAAAAATATATAAAATGGGGAGGAATTGTATTAGCAAGTCCATTTATCCTTTTTATAGTCTTGTGTATATTAATCTATATACCTGCTATCCAGAATTTTATTGTGGATAAGGCGACATCATACGCTTCGCAAGCTACGGGGATGAACATTCATATACAACGAATTTCGCTTTCTTTTCCGCTAAATTTAGTAGTCCATGAAACCACGGTTACCAACCCTCAGGATACGCTCCTGAATGTGGAAAAACTAACCGTAAAAATTCAATTACTCCCTCTGGTAAAGAAGCAGATAGAGATTGATGGAGTGGAACTGAAAAACGCTTCAGTCAATACGGTCGACCTGATTGAAGGAATGTCCTTGCAGGGAAACCTGGGAGAACTTTTCTTGAAATCGCATGGAGTAGCCTTGACGCCGGAAACAGCTGTGCTCAACGAGCTCACACTAAAAGATGCCAATCTGAAACTATGCCTGGCAGATACAACCGCACAAGATACCACCCAAAGTGCACCTACATTCTGGAAGTTTAAATTAGAAAAGATTGATTTGGCAAATGTGGACTTTCAGATGGATATGCCACTTGACTCCATGAACTTAGGGCTTAAAGTCGGGAATGCTTCTTTAAGAGACGGACTGGTTGACTTGCATAAAGCGGCTTATTCCGCTAAAGAATTTAAGCTTTTACAGAGTGGATTATACTATAACTCAGGGAATACACCTCCTATAGAGAAGGGATTGGATCCGTCACATATTGCAGTGACCGACATCAATTTACAGATGGATTCTTTATATTATCAGGGGAATAACATCCGGGCATTACTGCATCAGTTCGAGCTGAAAGAGCGTTCGGGACTGGAAATCAAATCGACTGAGGGGCAATTACAGGCAGATGAGAAAGCCATACGTGTACCTTCTTTACAAATCAAAACTGCAAATTCTTTTCTGGCTCTCAAGGCTACGATAGACTGGTCGGTCACCGAACAGAATCAGGACGGCGTATTGAACGGTCAGTTCATGGCTGAAATCGGTAAAGCTGATTTGTTCAAACTGATTCCAGACATGCCACAAGAATTTATTCAATTCTTCCCTGCAGCTCCATTACAAGTTCGTATCGGGGTAGATGGAAGTCTGAGTGACCTGAAACTGACTACTTGCCAGGTTAAAATTCCCGATTGTTTCCGTATGGAAATGGACGGAACGGTAAAAAATGTGCTCGACAGTCTTTCCAGAGAGGGAGTGATCAACCTGAACTCGGATTTCTATAAAATGGATTTTCTGAGTAGCCTGACCGACGGAGTAGTTATTCCGTCAGGAATGAATATTCATGGAAAGGCCGGTATGAAAGGTAACGATTTGTTTACCGAAACTACCTTAAGCCAGAATGAAGGAAAAGTACAGCTAAATGCGGAATACAACCTCCTTAAAGAAGCTTATAAGGCAGATATGCAAATCAGTGAGCTAAACCTGCATGATTTCCTGCCAGCTGATTCGTTGTTTTATCTCTCTGCTGGTATGCAACTTGAAGGAGCAGGAACAGATATTTTTTCCAAACGAACTACATTAACAGCCAATGCCGCACTCAACCACCTTCAATGGGGAACCCGTGTCTTCTCTGGCGTACAGCTTAATGCAGCCCTGAAAGAATCAAAAGCGAACCTCAACTTGGATGTGAATGACAACCTGATGAATATCTCATCGCAGTTAGATGCATCCCTACACCCTTCTGCAATTGCTGCGGATATGTTGGTTCAAGTGAAGAATCTTGATTTATACGGAATGGGATTGCTCAGTTCTCCGTTAAGGACTACCGAAAATATCGACATTCACATGAGAACGGACATGAAAAAAAGTCACGGTATCCGTTTATCTGTAAAAGACATAAATTTAATCACTGAAAAAAAGACATTTAAGACGAAAGATATACATTTCGGCTTCAGCACTGCACGCGATTCTATCAGGAGCTACGCAAATGCGGGTGACCTGACGTTTCTATTCAGAAGCCGAGGAGGTATTGATGAGTTAGGTAATCAGATAACCAAACTGACGAATGCACTGAGCGCACAATGGAAGCAGAAATCAATTGATCAGGTTGCCCTTCGTGAGCTGTGGCCAGAAACCCAGTTCAGAATCTTTGCAGGAAAGGACAACCCCATTTCCAATACACTGGCCATCAAAAAGATAAACTTTAACCGCATGAATGTGAATATACGCACCTCCCCTGCAGAAGGATTGAATGCGTCGATGAATCTTTATGGATTAAAGACAGATAGTCTAGCGCTTGACACCATCTATTTCAATGCCACCCAACAGCCTGATAAGATTTTGTTTAACAGTGGAGTCATAGCCAATGACAAACCGTTCCAAGAAGCTTTCGATATTACACTGAATGGAGATATAGGAGCTGACAAAGCTAATGCTACTATTGAATATCTGAACGGTAAAAAAGAATGTGGAGTAAATATAGGTATGGTGGCTGGCCTGCAAAAAGGCGGAATCAGTCTCCACATCACCCCATTTGACCCTATCTTAGTGTACCGTAAGTTTACGGTTAATCCGGATAATTATATCTATCTGAGAGATGACGGACGAATCATGGCCAATTTGTCCATTTACGATGAATTGCGTACCGGACTGAGTTTCTATTCTACTCCAGATTCTACGGCACAGCAAGATTTGACTCTATCCCTGACTCAGATTAACATTGGAGAGTTCAAACGAGTGATTCCGTATATGCCAGACATCGAGGGCGTGATTAACTCTGAAGCACATTATGTGCAGACAGAAGACGGCATGGATCAGATTTCTCTTGAGAACAACATCAACCAGCTCAGATATAACGGGATAGCTTTGGGCGACTGGGCTTTGAGTGCGGTCTACCTTCCCAAACAAACCGGTGAACAGCATATCAACGGCCTCATCATGCAGAATGACAAGGAAGTAATCAGTATAGAAGGCTCATACTTCCCGGCTGAAGAGAAAGAACAAAAAGAGGATCGGATAGATGCACGTATGGCATTGCATCACTTCCCGCTGGAAATAGCAAACTCTTTTATTCCGGGTAAGATGGCTATGCTGAGTGGAGATATTGACGGTACCATGCAAATGTCCGGCAATGCTTCCCAACCGCTCATGAACGGAAAAATTAACCTGGATAGCGTAAATGTATACGTACCGCAAGCATCTCTGAACCTCCGATTTGATAACAAACCGGTGGAAATCAAGGACAGCAAGCTTACATTCAACCGTTTCAAGATCTTCACCAAAGGGAAAACTCCGTTCACCATTGACGGGGATGTGGACATGGCAGATTTCAGTCAGATGAAAATGAACCTGAAGATGGATGCCAACAATTTTGAATTGCTGAATGCCAAGCAGACCAAACAGTCGCTCGTATATGGGAAGTTGTACGTGGATTTCCACTCTACTCTTAAAGGTACACCCGATAACATGAATATACGCGGTAACATGAATATTTTGGGTAACAGTAACTTTACCTATATCCTACAGGATTCTCCGCTGACCGTAGAAGACCGTCTGGAAGAAACAGTAACCTTCACCAACTTCAGCGATACGACTTCTGCACAAAGAAGGGTTCTTCCAGCCCTCTCACTAGGAGGTATCGACATGCTGATGACCTTACACATAGACGAAGGGGTACAGTGCCGTGTCAATATGGATGAAAAAGGAAGCAACTACATGTACTTTGAAGGAGGTGGCGACTTGTCTTTCCAATATACTCCGGAAGGAAACATCATTCTGAACGGAAGGTATTCTCTTCTAAGCGGTGAAATGAAATACCAGCTCCCAATTATCCAGTTAAAGACCTTCCATATTCAAAGCGGAAGTTACATACAGTGGAATGGAAATGCGATGAACCCTCTCATGAGTATAAAAGCGACGGAAAGAATACGTTCTTCAGTAGCACAAGAAGGGCAGGCATCGCGCATGGTCAACTTCGATGTAGGTGTCAACATCACCAATACACTGGAGAATTTAGGATTTACCTTTATCATTGATGCTCCGGATGACGGTACCATGCAAAATGAATTGGCTTCCATGTCGGCTGAAGAAAAGAACAAGGTGGCTGTAACCATGCTGGTAACAGGTATGTACCTGACGGAAGGTAGTACACTGGGAGGTGGTGGAAGCAGTGTCATGAACTCTTTCTTGCAAGACCAGATTTCCAAAGTGGCTGGAAGTGCCCTCAAGACCATTGATGTGAATTTCGGTATAGAAACCAATAATGGAGAAGAAACCGGACAGACATCTACGGATTATAACTTCCAGTTTGCCAAGAGATTCTGGAACAACCGTATCCGAGTGGTAATTGGTGGAAAAGTATCCACCGGCAATAATGTGCAGCAGGACGAGTCATTCATTGATAATATCTCATTAGAATATCGTCTGGACAACAGTGGTACTCGCTACGTCAAGCTTTTCCATGATAAGAACTACGAAAGTGTGCTCGATGGAGAAGTAATAGAAACCGGAGCCGGTATTGTACTGCGCAAGAAAGTTAGTAAAGTGGGCGAACTGTTTATTTTCAGAAAGAAGAAAAAACCACAGCCTGAAGTCGAAAAAAAAGAAGAAGATGAAAATGAGGAAGAGAAGAATAAATAAACTGTTACTGACAGGACTTCTGTTATTTATCATAACCGGATGTTCCACAACCAAGCATCTTCCGGAAGACGAGTTGCTCTATATCGGTACACCGACTCCTAAAATTGTGGGATACAATGAAGCCGATAATGGAGAAGCTACTTTGGAAGAAGTACAAGGCGCATTGAACGTGGCACCGAACAATTCATTTTTCGGCAGCCCCAACCTCCGTATCCCTTTCCCATTAGGACTATGGGTGTATAACCGGTTTGAACGATACGAAAAAGGTATTGGTAAATGGATTTTCAAGAAACTGGCTGCCGACCCGATTTATGTATCTACCGTTAACCCTGATACCCGTACAAAGGTAGCAAGTAACGTTTTACGTGAAAATGGCTTTTTCCAAGGCAACGTGACAGTGCAAGTAGATACAGCCAAGAACCCGAAGAAAGCCAAATTAAATTATACCATATACACCGGACAACGTTACAAATTAGACTCCGTTACCTATGTAGGATTTTCACCCAAGGAAGACAGTCTGATTCATGCTACATATAGTAAACGCCTGTTAATAAAAGAAGATGCGTTCACTGTCAATAAATTGGACGAAGAAAGGAATCGCCTGGTAGAACTATTCCGTAACAACGGATATTATTTCTATCGCCCAGATTTTATTACGTTCATGGCCGACACATTGATTCGTCCCGGTTATGTCAACTTAAGAGTTGTACAGAAACATAATATTCCGGAAGAGGGATTGCGTACTTACTATATTGGAAAGACAAGCATCAATCTAGTAGGACATAATGGAGAACAACCCAATGATTCATTGAATTTTCATAACTTCACCATTAATTATGCAGGAAAAAAGCCGGGCATACGATATGGGGTACTCCGCCGACGTTTTCTTTATAAAAGCGGAGAAATGTATTCTCAGCAACGCCAGAACTATACCCAGCAGGCATTGTCCAGATTAGGCGTGTTCAAATACAATGATTTCAATTACACTCCTCGTCCGGGAAGAGATACCCTGGACATTACGGTCAATGCCATGTTCGACCTGCCTTATGACAGCGAACTGGAACTTAATGTCACCACCAAGAGTACCAAGCAAACAGGGCCGGGAGCCAAATTCAATCTTTCAAAGAAGAATTTCAAAAGAATGGGTGCTTCCTTGAACTTAGAGTTGAAAGGTTCATACGAATGGCAGACCAGTTCTACTGTAGACGGGGAAAGTTCTGTGATGAATTCTTACGAGCTGGGAGCTGCCCTCTCTCTGAATTTTCCACGACTGGTTTTACCATGGATTAGAAATCGGGTAGACCCCTTCCGTTTCCCGTCTGAAACCAACTTTAAGATTTACGCAGAACAGGTGAATCGTGCCCGCTACTTCAAGATGTTGTCATTTGGAGGTACTGTATCCTATAGTTTTCAACCGAAACGCAGTATTAAGCATACCGTAACTCCAATTCACCTGGCATTCAACACTTTGCAGCACCGTACCGCACGCTTTGACTCCATTGCCAATGCCAACCCGATGCTGTTCCATAGTTTGGACGACCAGTTCATTCCGTCACTGACCTACACGGTTACTTACGACAACAGCTACCGGAAGAAAAAGAACCGTGTGTGGTGGGAAAACTCACTCACCTCTGCCGGAAATGTGACATCCGTCATTTATGCGGCTTTTGGACAGAAATTCAGCAAAAAGGAGAAGGAACTATTGGGAAATCCGTTTGCGCAGTTCCTGAAATATTCTTCAGAAGTAAGATATACCTACCACATCAGTGAAAAGCAACAGTTAGCTACCCGACTGATGGGAGGAGTGATATGGGCATACGGCAACAAGACAATCGCACCTTATAGCGAACAGTTCTATGTGGGAGGTGCCAACAGTATTCGTGCCTTTACCGTACGCTCCATCGGTCCGGGAAGATTCCACCCGGCTAATAATTCAGGTTATTCCTACGTGGATGAAACAGGAGACATCAAACTGGAAGCCAACCTGGAATACCGTTTCCGTATCTTTTCAAATTTTATGGGAGGAAACTTAAACGGAGCAGCTTTTTTAGATGCAGGAAATGTATGGCTTATGCGCAAAGATGAAGCTCGCCCCGGTGCAGAATTCAATCTCCGGCATTTCTTTGACAGCATTGCATTGGGAACTGGAGTAGGAATTCGTTATGACCTTTCCTTCCTGATTCTGAGACTGGACTTCGGTTTTGCCCTTCATGTGCCATACGATACCGAAAAGAGTGGATACTATAATATACCTAAATTCAAGGACGGAATGGGTATTCATTTTGCCATTGGTTATCCTTTCTAAAAACAGAGCAAACTGCCTGACAAGAAAAATTAATGAAAATACAGATTCATGAATCAAAATAAATGGCTACATTTGCAGCGTTTTTGAAGGTATTAGCATGAATAAGTGGAAGATTTTTGCTTGTATATCCCTAATTACTCTTATGAGTGTACTCATAGGAGCAAACTTCTTTGCGCTTTATTCCACCGTGCTCAATGAGAACAATACAGCAGAGGAAACCCAATCGGCTGATTCCATCTACCAGCATCCGGACAATATTCCTTCGAAAACGCTTGACTTTCTGATTGCCAACATACAAGCAGATATTCCGCAGAAAATTTTATTCATACAAACCCAGAAAAACCTGGACGGTAAGTTTTTCCTGCCGGTATTCTCGTTTGGACAAGACTTTATTTCCAGACCACCCACACATTTAGGGCTGGTCTGTTCTGTATATTCCACACATCCTTATACACAATTAGATAAATTCTATTATCTATATACCCTCAAAAAAATCCTTATTTAATACTATCTAAGAACAGTTTAAAATAGATTGTTCTGATACATTGCAGACAGAGGCTTGCAGTGTAACGGAAGTAGTTTATCATCTATATGTATCATCAAAAATTCTTAGATATATGTTTTTTACATTTATTATTGTCGTTATTCTGACTGCTATCGTCCTTGTTGTGGCAGCAATGACCATCGCAAAATTACTTGCTCCACGGTCATTCAATCCGCAGAAGGGAGAACCGTACGAATGTGGTATTCCTACGCGTGGACAATCATGGGTGCAATTCAAGGCAGGTTACTACCTGTTTGCTATCTTGTTCCTGATGTTCGACATTGAAACGGTATTTCTCTTTCCTTGGGCTGTAGTGGCCGGCCAGGTAGGAGTATATGCACTGGTCAGTGTAGGTTTCTTCCTGGTAGTTTTAATTTTGGGCCTGGCATACGCCTGGCGGAAAGGAGCTCTTGAATGGAAGTAAAAAAAGCTACCTCTATTCGTTCTATGGAGTATGAGGACTTCAAGAACAATGATTATCTGGAAGACATGGTACGTCGTCTGAACATGGACGGTGCCGGAATCGTACTGGGAACAGTGGACGAACTGATTAACTGGGGACGAAGCAATTCGCTCTGGAGTCTGACGTTCGGAACCAGCTGTTGTGCCATCGAATTTATGGCATTAGGCGCAGCCCGTTATGACATGGCCCGCTTCGGGTTTGAGGTAACCCGAAACTCTCCTCGTCAGGCCGATATGATCATGGTGCTGGGAACCATCACACACAAAATGGCTCCGGTATTAAAACGTCTGTATGACCAGATGGCCGAACCTAAATACGTAGTAGCAGTAGGTGGATGTACCATCTCCGGAGGTCCTTTCATCAAATCTTACCACGTAGTAAACGGTATCGACAAGATTATTCCGGTAGACGTGTACATTCCGGGATGTCCTCCCCGACCGGAAGCATTCTTCTATGGCATGATGCAACTCCAACGTAAAATCAAGGTGGAGCGCTTCTTAGGAGAAGTAAACCGTAAAGAAAAAGAGGAATAAACCCTACGTAAAAAGAAAAAATGCAAATGGAAATTGAAAAAATAACAAGCATTATTCCTGAAGCCGAAATCAGCCAGACAGGAGAGACTGTCGTAAAAGTTCCGGCAGAAAAGTTACACCAGATAGCTGAGACACTACTGAATGACAAAGAAAACCCGATGGATTTCTTGCGTGACATCGTAGGAATGGACTGGGGTGAAGAAGGCTTAGGTGCGCTTTACTTACTGGAATCTACCCGCACAGGTGCAAGAATCACACTCAAAGCGGTAACAACAGACCGTGAAAAGGCATTACTTCCCACAGTAAGCGACTTGTGGAAAACCGCTCTGATTAAAGAACGTGAAGTGTACGACTTCTTCGGTATCTGCTTCTTGAATCATCCGGATATGCGCCGTATCTTCTTGCGTGAGGACTGGATTGGCTATCCTATGCGAAAGGATTATGACATGAACTCCAACCCACTTCGGATGGACAACGAGGAAAATGCCGATATGACAGATGAATACTTTCTCCGCCCCGACGGCACACTTGAGGGACGTAAGAACGTGGTGTTTGGAGAAGATGATTTTGTAGTAAATATCGGGCCGCAGCACCCTTCTACACACGGTGTATTGCGTATGCGTACCTCTCTTGAAGGAGAAAACATTCGTAAGATTGACCCGATACTGGGATATATCCACCGAGGCATCGAAAAAATGAACGAAAGCCTCACCTACCCGCAGACATTAGCCTTGACCGACCGTCTGGACTACCTGAGTGCTCACCAGAATCGCCATGCGTTGTGTATGTGTATTGAAAAAGCTGCCGGAATAGAAGTACCGGAACGTGCCCAGTACATCCGTACCATCATGGACGAGTTGCAGCGTATCGACTCACACTTGCTGTTCTACTCCTGTCTGGTCATGGATATGGGTGGACTGACTCCTTTCTTCTATGGTTTCCGTGAACGTGAGATGATTCTGGATATTTTTGAAGAAACTACCGGAGGCCGTCTGATTCAGAACTACAACATGATTGGAGGTGTACAGGCTGACATCCATCCTACCTTCCAGCAGAAGGTGAAAGACTTTATCAAACACCTGCGCAGTGTAATTCAGGACTATCATGACATCTTTACTTCAAACGTCATTGCCGATACCCGTCTGAAAGGTGTAGGAGTTTTGTCAAAGGAAGACGCCATCTCACTGGGATGTACAGGAGGTACCGGACGTGCTTCCGGATGGGCCAACGACGTGCGCAAGCATCATCCGTACGCACTCTACGACAAGGTGGACTTCAAGGAGATTGTGTACACGGAAGGTGATTCCTTTGCCCGTTACATGGTACGTATGGACGAAATCATGGAGTCTTGCCATATCATCGAGCAACTGATTGACAATATTCCGGAAGGAGAATTCCGTGCCAAGACCAAACCCATCATCAAGTTGCCGGAGGGTGTATTCACTTCATCGGTAGAAACCAGTCGTGGTGAGTTTGATGTGATATTGGAGAGCCATGGTGATAAAGTTCCTTACCGTCTGCACTACCGTTCCACCGGACTTCCGTTGGTTCACGCCATGGATACCGTTTGCCGTGGAGCTAAAATTGCCGACTTAATTGCCATTGGAGGTACACTCGACTTTGTCATCCCTGACATTGACCGTTAATCTCCACACAAACTTCAGGAACAATCATTACAGAAAACTGAAAAAATAAAAGAATTATGTTTTTAGATTATTATAATCTCAGCCCGCTGCTCATGCAGATTCATGCATTCCTTTGCAGTGTAATGCCTGAATGGCTGGCACTTACATTGGAAGGACTCGCTGTGGGAGTATTTATCCTCGTCATGTACGCGGTACTGGCCATCATTCTTATCTACATGGAACGTAAAGTCTGTGCGGCTTTCCAGTGCCGTATCGGCCCGAACCGTGTAGGAGGAAAAGGAGGTTTGTTGCAAGTACCTGCCGACGTATTGAAAATCCTTACCAAGGAAATCATCAGCCTGAAGCATTCCGACCATTTTCTTTATGCTTTGGCTCCGTTCCTGGTAATTCTTGCTTCCATTCTGACATTCTCTTGTCTTCCATGGAATAAAGGTGGAGAAATCCTTCACATGAACATCGGTATCTTCTTTGTGCTGGCAGCTTCTTCCATCGGTGTATTGGGTATCTTGCTGGCCGGATGGAGTAGTAACAGCAAATATACATTGATTGGTGCCGTACGAAGTGGAGCCATGATTATCAGTTACGAGCTTTCTATCGGCCTCAGCGTACTGACCATGGTCGTAATGAGTGGTGCCATGGATATTCAGACCATCGTAGAAGGTCAGGCCAACGGATGGAACATTTTCAAAGGACACATTCCTGCCATCATGGCTTTCGTCATCTACCTGATTGCCGGAAACGCGGAAGCTAACCGCGGTCCGTTCGACTTGGCAGAAGCAGAACAGGAGTTGACCGCCGGATACCACACGGAATATTCGGGTATGCATTTCGGCTTCTTCTATCTGGCCGAATACTTGAACCTGTTCATTACTGCCGGTATCGCCACTACACTGTTCTTGGGAGGCTGGATGCCCTTGCACATTGCCGGACTCGACGGACTGAACATGGTGATGGACTACATCCCCGGATTTGTATGGTTCATTGGAAAGACCTTCTTCATCGTCTTCCTGCTCATGTGGATTCGCTGGACCTTCCCCCGTTTGCGTATCGATCAGGTACTGACACTGGAATGGAAATACCTGATGCCGCTCTCGCTGGTCGTATTGTTATTAATGACCGTATGCAAAGTATTTGGTCTGACATTTTGATTAAAAAATTTTGACTATGAATGGATTTAAAGAATATTTAAAAGGATATGTCGGTGGAGTCAAGAGTCTGCTGGTAGGTATGCGCACTTCCATGAAAGTGTTCTGCCAGAAGAAAATTACCGAACAGTATCCTGAAAACCGCCATACTACACTTCACATTCCGGAACGTCACCGGGCCATGCTGGTGATGCCGGTGGATGAAGAAGGAAATCACCATTGCATTGCCTGCGGACTTTGTCAGATGAGCTGCCCGAACGGCACCATCCGGCTGACCACGGAAATGCGTGAGACGGAAGACGGTAAAAAGAAAAAATTCCTGGTGAAATACGAGTACAACTTAGGCTCTTGCATGTTCTGCATGCTGTGCGTCAATGCCTGTCCTCACAATGCCATTCAGTTTACGAATGACTTTGAGAATGCGGTATTCCAGAAAGAAAAACTCGTCATGACACTGAACAAGAAATAAATAAAACGAAACGGATATGAATATATCACTTCAAGAAATCGTATTTTATATCGTAGGAGCCTGTATCATTGCTTGTTCCATTTTAGCTGTCACTACAGGAAAAATCCTGCGTGCCGCTACTTATCTGCTGTTCGTTCTTTTAGGTACGGGAGCCATCTACGGAATCCTGGGCTATACCTTCCTGAGCGCTGTACAGCTGATGGTTTACGCCGGAGGTATCGTGGTGCTGTATGTATTCTCCATCCTGCTGACCCAGTCGGACAAGAATATGAAGTACAAAATAAACCGCGCCAAGCTCATCAGTGTATTGCTGACCATTGTTATCGGTGCAGCTCTCGTGCTTTTCTTAGTTATGACCAACGGATTTGCCCTGAACCTGATTCCACAGGGAGTCGAACTTCCGGTAGAAAACATCGGACATGCCTTGATTGGTACAGGGAAATACCAGTTTGTATTACCATTTGAGGTAGTCAGTGTATTGCTCTTAGCTTGTATGATTGGTGCGATACTGATTGCACGTAAACAAAAATAACACAGTAAGATTATGGAAATAGAAATTCATGTAGTTCACTACCTCGTCATCAGTACCGTTATGTTGTTTTGCGGCATCTACGGATTCTTTACCCGCAAAAACTTGCTGGCTTTACTGATTTCGGTAGAATTGATGCTTAATGCAACCAACATCAATTTCGCGGTATTCAACCGTTATCTTTTCCCCGGACAACTGGAAGGCCATTTCTTCAGCCTGTTCGGCATAGCCATTGCCGCAGCTGAAACGGCTGTAGCCATTGCCATCATTATTAATGTGTATCGCAACCTGAAACAGGTGCTTACCGATGATATTACTGACTTGAAAGGATAACTTTCTCACATTTTATTCAATTGCTTATGGATTATACAATTCTGATACTTGCCCTCCCGGTGCTGAGCTTCCTGGTTCTGGCATTGGCCGGCATGAAAATGCCTCATCGAGTAGCAGGCACAATCGGTACCCTATCGTTAGGAGCGGTAGCCGTGCTGAGCTATCTGACGGCATTCAATTATTTCTCTGCTCCACGTACTGCCGAAGGCCTCTACCCTACGCTGACTCCGTGGAACATTGAATGGCTGCCGTTCACTTCCTCCCTTCACATCGACATGGGTATTTTGCTCGATCCGATTTCCGTCATGATGCTGGTGGTTATTTCCACAGTGTCACTAATGGTACATATCTATTCTTTCGGCTACATGAAAGGTGAAGTCGGCTTCCAGCGGTACTACGCTTTTCTGTCGCTGTTTACCTTCTCTATGTTAGGTCTGGTGGTAGCTACCAACATTTTCCAGATGTATGTGTTCTGGGAACTGGTAGGTGTGTCTTCCTATCTGCTTATTGGTTTCTACTACACCAAACCGGAAGCAATCGCTGCCAGCAAGAAGGCCTTTATCGTCACCCGTTTTGCTGACTTGGGCTTCCTGATTGGTATCCTTATCTACGGATACTACATGCAGACTTTCACCTTCAACCCTGGAACCGAACGCCTGATGCAGGCCGGAATGGTGCTGCCCTGGGCATTGGGACTGATGTTCATCGGTGGTGCCGGAAAGAGTGCCATGTTCCCGCTGCACATCTGGTTGCCGGATGCCATGGAAGGTCCGACACCGGTATCTGCCCTGATTCATGCCGCTACCATGGTAGTAGCCGGAGTGTATCTGGTAGCCCGTATGTTCCCCTTGTTCATCGGCTTCGCGCCGCACACACTCCACTTGGTAGCCTGGGTAGGTACTTTCACCGCATTCTATGCCGCAAGCGTAGCTTGTGCACAGAGTGACATCAAACGTGTGCTGGCCTTCTCTACCATCTCACAGATTGGTTTCATGATGGTGGCACTGGGTGTATGCACGGCTGCCAACCCGCACGAAGGCGGTTTAGGTTACATGGCCAGTATGTTCCACCTGTTCACACACGCCATGTTCAAAGCCCTGCTCTTCTTGGGAGCCGGATGCATCATCCACGCCGTACACAGCAACGAAATGGAAACCATGGGCGGTCTGCGCAAATACATGCCGATTACCCACATCACCTTCCTGATTGCCTGTCTGGCCATCGCAGGTATCCCTCCGTTCTCCGGATTCTTCTCAAAAGATGAAATCCTGACCGCCTGCTTCCAGTACAGCCCCGTGATGGGATGGATTATGGCCATCATTGCCGGAATGACTGCTTTCTATATGTTCCGCTTGTACTACTGCATCTTCTGGGGAAAGGAAAACAAGGAACTGCATGCACACCACATGCCGCATGAAAGTCCGCTGACCATGACTTTCCCGCTGATGTTCCTGGCGCTGGTCACCATCGTAGCCGGTTTTATTCCTTTCGGACATTTCGTTTCAGCCAACGGTGAATCCTACGACATCCACCTCGACTGGACAGTAGCCGGTACGAGTATCGCTATTGCCGTCATCGCCATTGCCTTGGCTACCTGGATGTACGCCCGCGAACAGCAGCCTGTAGCCGACATGCTCGCTACACGCTTCAGCACTCTGCACCGTGCGGCCTACAAGCGTTTCTACATGGACGAAATCTGGTTGTTCGTGACCAAGAAAATCATCTTCCGCTGCATCTCTACTCCATTGGCATGGTTTGACCGCCACGTCATCGACCAGTTCATGAATTTCATGGCCTGGGGTACCAACGCAGCTGGAGAAACCGTACAGCCCATACAAAGTGGAAAGGTACAAACCTACACGCATTATTTCCTGGCAGGAATCATTGTCCTGACAATTATCTTGCTGTTGAACTAAAAAAGAAGAACTTATACGCTTATGAATATATTAAGTCTTTTCGTATTGATACCCCTGCTGATGTTGTTGGGACTATGGATTGCCCGCAACGTCAATCAAGTCAGAGGAGTGATGGTGGCCGGTTCCACTTTATTGCTGGCACTTGCGGCTTACCTCACGGTGTCTTACATCGGACAGCGCCATGCGGGAGCTACAGCTGAAATGCTTTTCACAGACAGCATCGTATGGTATGCCCCGCTTCACATCTGTTACTCTGTAGGAGTAGACGGTATCTCCGTAGTGATGCTGCTGCTGAGTGCCATCATCGTATTTACCGGTACATTCGCTTCCTGGAAGCTGAAACCGCTCACCAAAGAATATTTCCTGTGGTTCACCCTGCTGAGCACCGGAGTATTCGGATTCTTCATCTCAACCGACCTGTTCACCATGTTCATGTTCTATGAAGTGGCTTTGATTCCGATGTACCTGCTGATTGGTGTGTGGGGAAGCGGCCGCAAGGAATACGCTGCCATGAAGCTGACCTTGATGCTGATGGGTGGTTCTGCCTTCCTGCTGATTGGTATCCTGGGCATCTACTACGGAGCCGGAGCCGAGACGATGAATATCCTGGAAATCGTGCAGCACAAGATACCGACCGAAATGCAACGTATCTTCTTCCCGATGGTCTTCCTAGGATTCGGTGTGCTGGGTGCCTTGTTCCCCTTCCACACATGGAGCCCCGACGGTCATGCTTCTGCCCCCACGGCCGTAAGTATGCTGCACGCCGGTGTATTGATGAAATTAGGAGGTTACGGATGTTTCCGCATCGCCATGTACCTGATGCCGACCGGTGCCGCTATCTGGGGCGATTTCTTCCTGGTACTGACCACCATTTCCGTGGTGTACGGAGCGTTCAGTGCCGTAGTGCAGACCGACTTGAAATACATCAACGCCTACTCTTCTGTAAGCCACTGCGGACTGGTATTATTCGCTCTGCTGATGATGACGCGTGTAAGTGCTACCGGTGCCATCCTGCAGATGCTGAGCCACGGCTTGATGACCGCCTTGTTCTTTGCCCTTATCGGTATGATTTACGGCCGTACACACACCCGTGACATCCGCTGTCTGGGCGGACTGATGAAAATCATGCCTTTCCTGGCCGTAGGTTATGTCATTGCCGGTCTGGCCAACTTAGGTCTGCCTGGTCTGAGCGGTTTCGTGGCTGAAATGACCGTATTCGTAGGTTCATTCCAGAATCCGGACCTGTTCCACCGCACTTGTACCATCATCGCTACGATGAGTATTGTCATCACGGCTGTGTACATCCTGCGTGTAGTAGGAAAAATCCTGTATGGCACCTGCCAGAACCCGGAACACCTGAAACTGACCGACGCTACCTGGGACGAACGTTTTGCCGTAATCTGCCTGATTATAGCTGTAGCCGGACTGGGACTCGCTCCTTACTGGGTCAGCCATGTCATCAGCGGAAGCGTAGAACCTATTATCAGCCAACTTATCCGATAACCTGAATAAACTAAAAGAAATTATATGAGCGAATTATTAACCATGCAGGCTGAAATAAGCCTGGTCGCCATTATCCTCTTCATGCTGTTGGCAGACTTGATACTGAAAACGCCTAATCACAAGCCGCTTCAGACGCTGGCCTGCACACTGATGGTCGTACAACTGGTCTTAAACATTGTACCCGCCAGCGGAGAAGCCTTTGGAGGAATGTATCATGCCAGCCAAATGGCATCTGTTGTAAAAACCATACTGACTGCCGGCACGCTGCTCGTATTCCTGCAGTCAGGGGAATGGCTCTCACGCGAAGATACCCGTCACAAAGCCGGAGAATTCTATATGCTGACACTCAGCACGCTGCTGGGCATGTATTTCATGGTCAGCGCAGGCAGTTTCATCCTGTTCTACGTAGGCCTGGAACTGGCCAGCATCCCGATGGCCTGTCTGGTGGCTTTCGACAAATACCGCCATCACAGCGCGGAAGCAGGAGCCAAGTTCATCCTGAACTCCATGTTCTCTTCTGCCCTGATGCTTTATGGCATCTCCATGGTATACGGTACAACCGGTACCACCTACTTTGCCGGCATCACCACAGCCCTGACCGGAACCTCGCTCCAGGTAATGGCGATGGTGTTCTTCTTTGCCGGACTGGGCTTCAAGCTGAGTCTCGTGCCCTTCCACATGTGGACACCCGATACCTATCAGGGAGCTCCGACCAATGTATCGGCTTACCTGTCAGTCATCTCCAAAGGTGCAGCCGCCTTTGCGCTGATGAGCATCCTGGTAAAAGTATTCGGACAGATGGTAGCCGACTGGAGTCTCTTGCTGAGCATCGTCATTGTGGTCACCATCACCATTGCCAACATCTTTGCCATCCTTCAGGAAGACCTGAAACGCTTCATGGCTTACAGTAGTATCTCACAGGCCGGTTATATCATGCTGGCTGTACTGGGAGGAAATGAACAGGGAATGGCTTCACTGGTGTACTACATCGTAGTCTATATCGTAGCCAACCTGGCTGTGTTCGGTGTCATCAGCACCATAGAGCAGCACACCGGAGGAAAGGTGGACAGAAGCACCTATAACGGATTGTACAAGACCAACCCACGCCTGAGCTTCGTTATGACACTGGCACTGTTCTCACTGGCCGGTATCCCTCCGTTTGCCGGATTCTTCTCTAAATTCTTTGTATTTGCCTCTGCTTTCCATAGCGGTCACTGGCTGGTAGTGTTCCTGGCATTGGTAAATACGATTATTTCACTCTACTATTACCTGCTGATTGTGAAAGCCATGTACATCACTCCAAACGATGCACCGGTAGCCACCTTCCGCACACCGGCTCTGGCCCGTACAGGTCTGTTTATCTGCCTTATCGGAGTCATTGTATTGGGTATCTGCAGTGGAGTGTATGAACTGCTTAACCATATGGCTGGACTGGGATTCTAATCTAAATATTCTAACTAAAGAAATGGGAAAAGGCTGTCTCATAATGAGATAGCCTTTTTATTTATTCTAACTGAACAAGTCTAAAACAATAAAATATTTTTAACCAAAATGGTTATGTTTACTTTTTAAAAAACAGGGAACTACAAAATAAATTTATTCCAAAAATGTTTGCGTTTTATAAAAATATATTACATTTGCCACCGAACTAAAATATAATATAAAACCATTATCAATACTAATCTACTATGAGTTCAAAAACATGTTTTGCAAAAAGCAGTTGTATTGTATTGGCAAGTGCCCTATTCTGCACTTCTTTGCCTGCGCTTGCAACTTCTTCTACAGCCGGCACAAATCTGGCAGTTCAGCAACAAGATCAAAAATTAAAAGGACAAGTAATTGATGCTACAACCGGCGAGCCTGTTATCGGAGTAAATGTACTTGTAAAAGGAAGCACTAACGGAACTATCACTGACATTGACGGAAAATACGAGCTAAATGCTCCTGCCGGTGCCATACTCCAAATTTCTTTTATCGGCTACAAAACAGTAGAAATAGCAGCTACCACCAGCGAACAAACCATCAAGTTACACGAAGATACCGAAACGTTGGATGAAGTAGTTGTAGTAGGATATGGTGTACAGAAAAAGGAGAGTTTGACCGGTGCCATGTCTACATTGAAGGAAAACAGACTGAAAGATGTTACTACCCCGACCGTTGAAAATATGCTGAACGGTAAAGTATCCGGAGTATACGTAGCACCAGGTTCAGGACAACCAGGCTCTAATGGTGCGGTACAAATCCGTGGACGTGCGACTCTGAGCGGAAGCACCTCTCCGTTATGGGTTATAGATGGAGTAATCGTAGGTGAAGATCCCGGTGTATTAAACCCATCGGATATTGAAAACATGACCATATTGAAAGATGCTGCTTCAACTGCCATTTACGGTTCACAAGGTGCCAATGGTGTTATCATTGTAACTACCAAAATGGGAAAAAGCGAAAAAATGAAAATCAATGCTTCGGTCAAACTCGGTGTCAGCACCATGACAAACGGAAAAATGGAAGTAATGAACGGAGCAGAGCTATACGACTACTATGCATCTTTCCCAAATCAGGAAGACATCAAATTCTCACGCTGGAACCCCGAACTAAGAAATGCGAATTTCGACTGGGGAGAACTGGCATCACAAGCTGGATTTACGCAAGACTATAATATTTCATTATCTGGAGGAAACGAGAAAATGAGCTCTTATTTCTCTTTAGGATATTATAGCGAAGAAGGAACTGTAAAAGGATACAAATACGACAGATACAGCTTCCGTTATCGTTCCAACTACAAACCATTTTCATGGTTGACTATCAAACCGAACATATCCGGTTCGATGAAAAATACGGATGATTCCCAATATGATTATACTGCTAAATATACAATGTTCCCTTGGGATAGCCCATATGATGAAGACGGCAACCTGGTACCCGACCGTTATAGCGGATGGGTGGACAGCTCTGACCTGAACTATCTGAACTCCATTTCTTACGGAAATCATACCGCAAGAAAAACGTACGAGTTCTCCGGGAACTTTGACTTTGATATAAAAATTACTGACTGGCTGACTTTCACGTCTGTCAATAACTACCGTTGGACAGGCTACTTCCAGTCTACTTATACAGATCCGCGTACAGACAGTGCTTCTGGAGTACAAGGACGTGTAGAAGAAGAACAGACCAACAACATACAACGATATACCAACCAATACCTGACATTCAACAAGATATTCGGAAAACACTCCGTACAGGCATTGCTGGCATATGAATTTATGGATACATCTGCCAAAGTAATCAACGCCAAAGGTACTGGTATCGTTTCTGGCTTTGAGGTACTGGATGCAACCGCTACCCCTGAAGAAGTTGGAGGAAACCTTACTGAATGGGCTAAACAGTCAGTTTTTGCCAAGGCAAACTATACTTACGACAACCGTTATCTTGCAGAAGTATCTCTTCGCCGAGACGGGGCTTCAAACTTTGGAGATGATAAGAAATACGGTAACTTCTTCTCAATCAGTGCAGGATGGAACATCAACCGCGAAAAGTGGTTCAAAGCCGACTGGGTAGACGTATTAAAGTTACGTGCATCTTATGGTTCAGTAGGTAATATTCCATACTCTAAATATCCGCAATACGGCTTGTACTCTGTTTCTTCTAACTACAATGGTATTCCTGCTATTCTTATCAGCCAGGTTGGCAACAAGGACCTGACTTGGGAACAGACTTATACCGCTGGAGTAGGTATTGATGCTAACTTCTTCAACAACCGTCTGCGTTTCGTATTCGACTACTACAATAAATACACTTCCAACATCTTATATCAGGTTCCGGTTTCCGGATTGACAGGTATCACCAGTCGTTGGCAGAACGTAGGAGAAATGCGCAACTCTGGTATTGAAATCACCATTGGTGGAGACATTATCCGTACAAAAGACTGGTTATGGAGCCTTGACCTGAACATGGGTTATAACAAGAACAAGCTTGAAAAGCTGTATGGTGACGACCCGAACATGATGATTATCGGTGGTGGTGGTAACGATACAAGCATCGCCGGAGCAGCAGAAAAAGTGTTGAAAGTAGGTTATAGCACCGACCGTTACTATCTGCGCGAATGGGCAGGAGTTGATCCGAAAAACGGTGCTCCTCTGTGGTATAAAAACGATGGTAGCGGAGAAACAACCAGTAATTATTCTGAAGCTAAACAAGTAATGACAGAAGCTACTTCACCAAAACTGTTTGGTGGATTCAATACCTCTCTGACATGGAAGAACATTGACTTGAACGCTTCATTCGGATTCTCACTCGGAGGTAAAATCTATAACTATTCCCGCCAGGAATACGACTCAGATGGTGCCTATACAGACCGTAACCAGATGAAGCTGATTGACGGTTGGTCACGCTGGGAAAAAGAAGGCGATATTGCCACTCATCCTGCTGCCTCTTACGGAAACAAGAGCAACTCAAACAAGGCATCTACCCGTTATCTGGAAGATGGAGATTACCTGAAACTGCGTTCTCTGTCTATCGGTTATAACTTGAACCTGTCTAAATATTATATCCAGAACATGCGTATTTATTTCACAGCTGAAAATGTATTTACACTTACAGGATTCTCAGGAATCGACCCTGAAGTCCCGGCATATTACGATGAAACTACCGGTACCTACAAGTCAATCGGTACTGCAGGAGCAAACCTTTATCCATCTACACGTAAATTCATGTTCGGTATCAATTTAACCTTCTAATTAGCACACACTTATGAAAAAGATAACTTCAACTATACTTTTATCCCTGAGTATCACAGGAGGAGTATTTACGTCTTGTGACATAGACCGATTCCCCAATAATTACATGGCAACCGACCAAGTAGCAGACAACCAGGAAGTACTTTTTGACAACATGCTGAACGGTATGTATGCACAGCTGAAAACATGGTCTGACCCTATGCACCGTTTAGGCGAATACGCTGGTGACAACATGATGATTCGCGGTGCCTCTACTGATGCCTTCTACGAATTCATCACTTACTCACGCACCCCAGATAACTACCGTCTGCAGAACTTCTGGGACTATGGATACAAAGCCATTGCACAGGCCTCAAATATTATCAACATGGCCAAAGAAACAGATGATCCGGAAATTAAAAGCAAATTAGGAGAATGCTACTATGTACGTGGTATGATGTATTTCTACCTGTGCCGTGCTTTCGGGCGCCCTTATTATCAGGCTCCTGATAAGAATCTTGGAGTTCCTATCGTAAATGGAACTCCTAGCGAAGAGGAAATCTCAAACCTTTCTCTGCCAGACCGTTCTACGGTAAAAGATACTTATCAACAAGCGATTAATGACTTGCGTACAGCTGAAAGTCTGATTACAACCTCATTCAAGAGTGCGGACTATGCGTCAAAAGAAGCAGCTCAAGCCATGCTGTCACGAGTATATCTGTACATGAGTGGAACTTATGAAAATCCCAATACAGAATATGCCGACTCTGCACGCTATTATGCCGACCTCATCATTAACTCACCTCAATTCCGTTTGGTATCACGCGAGGATTACATGAAATCGGCCAGAACAGCTCCTGAAAACTATCCGGAAGCAATCTTTGTCATCAAACGTCTGGCCACCGACTTTCCCGGATTTGATTACTACTATGGCATCGGAGGTATGTACTCCAACATCGGTGGTATGGGATGGGGAGAAATGTATGCCAGTGCCAAGTACATCGAACTGCTGGATGAGACCAAACGTAACGACTGGAGAAAAGGTGATGAAGGAATTGTAGATGCTCGAGCTAAGTTCATTGAACCTCAATATATTACAGATGACAACGGAAAATACACAGAAGTTCTGCGTTTCATTACTCCCAATACTGCAGGAACAGGATATACTTATGTTCAGCTTCCTGTAAATGAGGGAAGAACAGAGTGCTGGACTGTAGACGAAAACAATAAGCCCAAAGACAGATATCCTATCAGCCTTTATTCAGGCCGCACTCCTGAAGAAGAATATTACACCATCAACTATAATGGTGCTACATACACAGGTGTAATTGATTATAAAATGGCTCTCAACAATGGTTACCCGATGTTCTACATCACTAAATGTTCACGCGAGGATAATCTGGAATCACAACTGCATTCACCCATCATTTCGCGTCTGGATGAAATGTACCTGAACCGTGCAGAAGCTTACGTAAAACTAGGACAGCTTGAAAATGCAAGAATTGATGTCAATGAAATACGTAAGCGTGCCATCAATGAACAAGCGACTTATGACTCAAATACTTTCTCAGCCAACGCTGCTGAATTGGTAGACAAAGAACGTCAATTGGAACTGGCTTATCAGGCAGAACGCAGCTACGATGTATTCCGTAACGGTGGCACACTGACCAGACAATATCCGGGACCTCATCCTACAAGTGATGTACTGGCCACTGACTATCGTGTGACTTACTATATACCACAGACAGCTATTAACTCTTACCCGAACGGAAGCACATTAACTCAGAATCCGACAAGTGATGAAGGGGTTATTCTTCATTAATGAAAAAATCTGACAAGACTTTATACAAGCTGCCTCATTCTACTGGATGGGGCAGTTTTTTTACAGCCAAATTCCTCAGTAAACAAAGTTTTTCTCTTATAAAAAAACGCAAGTGCGTTTGATCTAAAACGCAAGTGCATTTGAAGTAAAACGCAAGGACGTTTTACCTTAAACGCAAGGGCGTTTTTGTCTAAACGCAAAAGCGTTTGAGGACATATCGAAAAACGCTTACCAACTATTCTTTCTTACAGAATAAGAATGGTTAGTTAAATAAAAATGGAGTTAGCCTAATAAAAAATCCGGATTACTCGTTTTAGAGAACCCGGATTACACGTTGTATTATTCGTAGAATTTCTATCATTTAAACATCTTCTCCAAATCATCTTCTTTCAATACGGCCAGTACAGTCTTTCCATCTGGCGTATAGTTCGGAGTAGATACGGCAAACAAATCATCGACCAGGCGATTCATTTCCTCATCGGTCAGTACCTGTCCCGGTACAATGGCTGCTGCTTTTGCCAATGAAAGTGCAAGCATACTTTGTACTTCTTCCTTCACTTTACAACCTTTTTCAATCGCCGTCTGTACCATATCTGTAACCAGTTTCTCTGGATTCAATCCCTCAATTCCAGCTGGAATACCGTTAATAGAATAAGTACCCCCTCCCAGACTACTAAGATCAAATCCCAAGGCATTCAAATCGTCCATAAACTCCTCCAGTACAGGTATCTCAGAAGGAGAGAAATGTACCATATCCGGAAACAGCATTCGCTGGGAAGCATTCTTTCTATTTTCTATCTGCGCCATATAGCGGTCGAAGAGAATACGGATGTGGGCACGCTGCTGATTAATAATCATCAACCCAGACTTTACAGAAGTCAAGATATAGCTGCCTTTATACTGATAATGGTGCATGGAATTTTCCTGAGACTGCTTTTCACCTTCTTCACTAGAGAAAGATGGAGTAACGGCATCTTCCTGAGAAGCCTGTCCCCATTCTGTTGATTCTGGGAAAAACGGTCGTACTTCTTCTTCCGGTTGAATATCCGAATCCGATGAAGTACGTTCCAGCCCTTCAAACAAAGGTTCCCATTCTACCCGATTTTTGTGACTGCCAAACGAAGGAGTATAATTTCCGCTTCTGCCAAAATCCGGCATTCCACCTTTATTCATGGAAGAGCGTACAGAGGTACCCGCAGGCGCACTCCATTCTCGCACATCCTGTCCGAAGCTTTCTCTTTCCGTTTCTTTATTGGTTGCCGATGCAGAAGAGTAAGCAGAAGGAGGCACTGCCGCTGTATTAAACGGATTATAAGAAGGGTCAAAACTGGTTTGAGGAGGTGCCACCGTATAAGGAGAATTCTCAAAGGCAGGAATGTCCGGCATACCTTCTGTATCAAAATCAATCGAAGGTACCGCGTTGAAACGTCCTAACGTCTCTTTGACTGCAGCCGAAAGAATCTGCCACACGGCTTGTTCATTCTCAAACTTGATTTCTGTCTTGGTAGGGTGTATATTGACATCTATATCCGAAGGTTCCACTTCGAAATAAATGAAATAAGAGACTTGTTCACCCACCGGAATCAGGTTGTCGTACGCACTGGATACAGCTTTATGAAAATAAGGATGGCGCATATAACGACCATTCACAAAGAAAAACTGGCGTGCCCCTTTCTTACGGGCCGATTCAGGACGACCGATATATCCATGTATTTTCACCATGGTGGTATCAATGTCCAATGAAAGCAGCTCCTGGTTCAGTTTCTTGCCAAATACCCCCATAATACGCTGCCGCAAAGGAATGGCCGGCAGATTCAGCATCTCGGTGCCATTATGACTCAGCACAAAAGATATATCCGGATTGACCAGCGCAATGCGTTCGAATTCAGCTACAATGTTACTTAATTCCGTTTGATTGGATTTCAGGAACTTCCGACGGGCAGGTACATTGAAGAACAGATTTTTCACAGAGAAGTCACTGCCTCGCTGGCAGGCTACTGCCTCCTGCTTTTCTACCTGGGAACCGGAAATCTGAATGAAAGTACCTAATCCGTCGTCACTGGAACAAGTTTTCAGTTCCACCTGTGCTACGGCAGCGATGGAAGCCAAAGCCTCTCCACGAAAGCCCATGGTATGAAGGGCAAACAAATCGGCCGCCTCCCGAATCTTGGAAGTGGCATGACGTTCAAAAGCCATACGGGCATCCGTTTCCGACATACCTCGTCCGTCATCAATGACACGTATACATGTTTTTCCGGCATCCGTCACCAGCACTTCTATATTTTTTGCTCCGGCATCTACAGCATTCTCCACCAGCTCCTTTATCACAGAAGCCGGACGCTGTATGACTTCTCCTGCCGCAATCTGATTGGCTACAGAATCCGGCAACAAACGGATTACATCTCCCGATGTCATAGTGTAAATTCTCCTGTAATCAGATAATGTAAAATATATAGCAATACCACAATAGCCACAAACATGGCTCCGTAACTCAGAGGTTTACGTCCGCTTTCCTTGCGACGCTTCAGATAGGTAGTACCTTCTACAAACTTACCACGAATGTCTTCCGGATTAAACTCTTTAGGAGGAAGCATTCCCAGTTCACGTTTGGCTGTCTCTTCTATTTTCTGCAGTTTTTCCTTGCGTTCATCCACATAAATGTATTCATGACGGAATCCGCGAGGCTTTCTCATTGTAAACATTCCCATATATTATTCCTCCGTCTTATTTTCAAACAATCGGGCATTCGGCAAAACGACCGGACCACGTACATTTTTCTTCAGCTGGTCTTCCACTCGTTTTTCCCTCCAATTAAAGATGTCGGCTTTGTTGAGCGGACGAATGTAATCAAACCACACAAAATTCTCCAGACGGTCTTTTCCGGCAGGAATCTGCGACATCGGATACAACACACCATTGGACTTGGGGCTCATCACCATGCGTTCTATCTTACGGTCTTGCAGATAGATTTCCAGTTTACTGGTTTCAGATACATTCATTCCTATCAGCGTACTGTCGGAGTCCATCGGATAATAAACAACTCGTACGGAACCTATCACTTCCGTCTTTCGCATTTCTCCATTCGTGAAATAGGACTTCATCTCTTTTCCCGTCACCTGGTTATAAATCGTTGAATCCACACGTTCTACCGAAAGTGCCTGCCCTATGATGTGCGACCAGTCAATTGTGCTGTCGTTCATATAGACCTTTATCACTTCGCCTAAAAGCTGCTGGTTCTTGTTCCAGATAATCGGGTCACGATACATCGTAAGACAGCTGTCTACAGTAGAGAAGACTAACGAATCGGCCGTGCCCTGCACATCGGTACGATAAAAACGTACTTTGTGAAAGGCTCTCATCTCACGGAACATAGAATCGGTATTCTGATGGAAAGTTTCCATCAGCAAAGTATCCGCATGAAGAAACAAACTGTCGCCCTGAGAATAGTCTATAGCTACGGCACTATCCGTAGCAAAGGCATAATCTGTCTGCTCGTTATAATAGCCATATTCTCCGGTAAGCATGTTCCGGTTTATCGTATCCGTCATCACCATCCGGCTGAACGCTTCTCCCACCCCTGTATTACGGTCATAGAAAAGCGTATCACCGGTCAGCTGCTTTCCCTGATTGGTAAGCACAGAACGGTCATACAAATCGGCCTTACCTGTTACGGTATTATAAGTACCCTTTTCTGAATAAATGTGATTGGCATCGCTCCAAATATCCGAAGGGCCGACAATATCAGCTATCTTCGAAGCCGTATTATAGCGTAAGGTATCCGAAGTCAGTGTAAACTGAGGGTTCACCAGCTTTACATTGTAATTAAATACGGATTGCTTAGTCTGAGGACTATATTCTCCCCATTCAGAAGTCAGCACATTCTGTTCATCCATCAGGGTTCCTCCATCAAAGAAATACCCCAGATTGTATACACGGTCATAATTCAGGCTATCGGTCAGCAATGTAGTGGTACGGTTTTCCATACGGACATTGCAACGCATCTCGGCAATCTGCGTCAATCCATCATAGTACAACCGGTCGCCATAAAGAAACAACGTATCCCCTTGTACCATTTTCACATTACCAAAAGCCTCAAAACTGCTGACTTTATCATAGTAACATGCGCTGTCGCAATACATGTACACACTATCATGACGGAACTTTACGTTACCGGTTACAATCTGTGCATCCGGATGACTTGCATCCTTGCGCAACAAATCGGAATGTAACAGATAGACTTTACTTTTAGCTACCGGACGCTGTTTGGAATCCTCTGTCTTTTGTTTCTCCTCAGTCTTCACCTTCGTACGCGCAGTCTGTGGAGGCACAGCTATTCCCCCTTGTGCCGAAAGGCCAAGAATGGTCAGGCAAAATGTCACAAAGAACAAAAAAATTGCAGACTTTCTCATCACTGTTTAATCCATCCCGGATATTTAAAATCGCACTTACGCCAAGACGGGTTGATACGCACGTAAGTATTTTTTTGTTTTTCTACAATCCATTTTTGCAGTTTTTCTTCACTGCGATTAGCTGTAACAATGTCTTTCAGACGCTGGTAGTCTTCTGAGATTGTAGCTTTATGTCCGTCAATACGATTTTTCAATTTTACGATAGCACACACTTCTTTTCCTTTTGCATTAATCATTGTAAAAGGTTTGGATACTTCGCCAATCTGCATTCCCTCTACGGTCTTTGCTACTTCCTGAGAAATCAAGCCAGCCAGCTGCTGCATTTCAAAACGAGAAGTAGAAGTCTGCGGGTTAGCCAGCAAACCGTGGTTGTTACGTGTATCTTTATCCTGAGATACCCATGTAGCCGCTTCATCAAAAGTTACTTTTCCTTTTCGAATGTCGTTAGCCAGTGTATCCAATTTATTCAGTTCGGCCTCAATTTCTTTCTCATCTACACGAGGCTTAATCAAAATATGGCGATAGCTTACACGGTCACCACGCTTTTCAATCAACTGAGCTATATGATAACCATATTCTGTTTCAAACACTTTTGAAATCTTCTTCGGGTCAGTCAGGTTAAATACCACATTGGCAAACTCCAGAGTCAACTCCCCACGACCTGTGAAACCATATTCTCCTCCACGACGAGCAGAGCCCGGATCTTCTGAATACATACGGGCCAACGTAGAAAAAGTAGTTTCTCCCTTATTGATACGATCTGTAAAATCACGCAGTTCTTTCTTTACACGTTCAATTTCTTCTTCCTTAATCTTAGGTTCTCTGGTAATAATCTGCACCTCTACCTGAGTAGGTACAAAAGGAATACTGTCCTGAGGAAGCTTACTGAAATAATTACGCACTTCCGCAGGAGTCAGCTTGATGTCTCCTACAATCTTCTTCTGCATTTCTTGTACCGTCAGTCCGTCACGAATATTCTCGCGCAACATTTCACGTATCTGGGTAGAAGTCTTATTGTAATATTCTTCGAGTTTTTCTTTTGAACCAATCTGGTCAGTCAACCATGAAATTCGTGTTTCTACTTGCTGCAGAACTTCCTGATCGCTCACTTCAATACTATCTATCTCTGCCTGGTGAAGAAAAAGTTTCTGCACAGCCAATTCTTCCGGTATCACACAATAGGGATCACCATCAAAACGGCGGCCTTCATACTGTGCATTCAAACGTTCATTCTCTACGTCTGATTTCAGAATGGCTTCATCGCCGACAACCCACACCACTTCATCAATCACATTATCTTGTGCCACGGCGGGTACTGTTCCTGTCAAGGCAAGCAAAATAGCCAAGACACCAGTCATAATCAATTTATTCATTTTCTGTCTATTTGATTTGTTTTGGTCCATTACATTACAAAGGACGAAGATACGGCATTAATTACTTTTTTCCGCTACAATTAACGGTTTTTAAAATGTCTTGGTTAATTTCAATCCTGAAGCCTCGCTTTAACTCTTCCATTTGTGCTCTCTCCGTCCACAAACGATAGTCACACAGCACTTCATCGCGCACATCCTGAAAGTCTTCCGGCCCTTTCTTCAGGCGCTTTCCCAATACAAAAGCATAAGGTAAATCCGTACGAGGAGTGAAATGTCCGCATTTAAAAGCTAATTTATCCACATAAGGATTTGTTCCAATCTGAAACAAACCTGTTTCTACAACAACCTTCCATTCCGGATTCTCCTGAGAGAAAGCCGAGATTTCTTCATTCCATTTATCTAACGGACATTTTTTCAATCTTTTTTTCAACTTTGAAGCCACCTTTTTATTCAAACAATGTATCACTCCTCCCTTAAAATGAGGCAAATCCCACGCATAATCGTTTTTATGACTTTCAAAATAGCTCTGCAATTCCTTATCAGAAATACTACCTGATTTTGTGCCTCCATGGCGCTTATCCCAATACGCAGCTAGCAAACCATCGGAAACTTGACACAACTCCATTCGAATCTTGTTCAACAGGCTATCTTTCCGCTCGGTTGGACCTGAATTAGCAACCTTTTGCACAGCCACATTTCCAGTCGCTCCTGATGGATATATCCCTTGCCTGTGATCCAATAAATACACGATATGAATGCCTAAAGGAGAAAAAAATGGAGCAGAATAATTTCCCTTCTTCAATGTGCTCAATTGCTCGGTAAACTCTTTTATCAGACATCTTTCCGGAATCCACTCGCCATCCCAATAAGGAGAAGGCAACAGATTCTTGATATAGGGCTGTGCCAGTTTTTCAAAAGGTATACCATTTTTTAAAGCCGTATAAACGGAATCTATACGCTGTCTGGCTACACGTTCCTGTTCGAAAGAAGCATGTTGGGGCAAAAGAAACGAAATCTGACGAAATCTTACCCAATTTAAAAGAGTGTCTTGTTTTTGGAGCACTCCCCTCTTTTCCGATTTCAGGATTTCATTTTGCAAGGCACTACATTGCAACCGGAAATCAGTGATAGTATCCCAGCTTTGTCTTTTAGCATCTGCCACCTTCAACTTATAATACAAGAAATGAGGCAAGAACTGTTCTACAGATACACGACTAACTGCATATACCTGAGTATAATAATGCTCAAACTCCTCTACTGAAGTTTCCTCTCCATCAATCCGGAAAAGTACCCTGCGATCTTCTGCATAAGAAACAGAGAATTCCAATCCCATCAACAAACATAGGAATAACCACGCAATTCTATACATAACAGATTCATCATTTCATTAAACAAAAAATCATCCTGTCCGCCAGAACAGACTCACCAAAAGCAAGTCTGCCTGACGTCAGAATGATTATATCCGTATTATATAAGTCAAAGATTATCTTACTGAGGACGACTATAGTTAGGTGCCTCGCTTGTAATAGATACATCGTGCGGGTGACTTTCCAGAACTCCTGCATTAGTGATACGAGTAAACTTCGCATTATGCAACTCTTCAATATTATGAGCTCCGCAATAACCCATACCGGCACGCAAACCACCTACCAGCTGATAAATCACTTCATACAAAGAACCTTTATAAGGCACACGAGCAGCGATTCCTTCCGGAACAAGCTTTTTCACATCGGTAGTTCCACTCTGGAAATAACGGTCTTTTGAACCATTCTCCATAGCTTCCAATGAACCCATTCCACGATATGATTTAAACTTACGACCGTTAAAGATGATTGTGTCACCCGGAGATTCCTCTGTACCTGCAACCAATGAACCGATCATTACACTGCAACCACCAGCTGCCAATGCTTTCACCACATCACCTGAATAACGCAAACCACCATCTGCAATCAAAGGAATACCAGTTCCTTCCAAGGCTTTTGCTACATCATATACGGCTGTCAACTGAGGAACACCTACACCGGCAACCACACGAGTTGTACAGATAGAACCCGGGCCGATACCTACTTTTACTGCATCAGCACCAGCTTCAGCCAACATCTTAGCTGCTTCACCTGTAGCTACATTTCCTACAACAATATCAATTCCAGGGAAACGTTTCTTAGCTTCTTTCAGCTTTTCAATCACGTACATAGAATGTCCGTGAGCTGTATCAATTACAATGGCATCTACACCAGCGTTCACCAAAGCTTCCATACGGTCGAATGTATCAGCAGTTACTCCCACACCGGCAGCTACACGCAAACGACCTTTAGAATCTTTGCAAGCCATTGGTTTATCTTTTGCTTTTGTGATATCTTTATAAGTAATCAGACCTATCAACTTTCCATCCTTATCTACAACTGGAAGTTTTTCAATTTTATTTTCCTGCAGAATCTTGGAAGCAGTTTCCATGTCTGTACCCGGCTCTGTTGTTACAATGTTTTCCTTTGTCATCACCTCATCAATACGCTTATTCAAATCCTTTTCAAAGCGCAGGTCACGGTTTGTAACAATACCAACCAAGTAATTCTCATCATCTACTACAGGAATACCTCCGATTTTGTATTCAGCCATCAAATCGAGTGCATCTTTCACTATAGACCCCCTCTTAATGGTCACCGGATCATAAATCATTCCGTTTTCTGCACGCTTCACAATTGCTACCTGACGAGCTTGCTCCTCGATAGACATGTTCTTGTGAATTACTCCGATACCTCCTTCACGAGCAATGGCAATGGCCATCTGTGCTTCGGTAACTGTATCCATAGCTGCAGTTACAAACGGAATTTTCAACTCAATGTTACGTGAAAACTTAGTCGAGAGTTCGACTGTTTTAGGTAAAACCTCAGAATAGGCCGGAATCAACAATACATCATCGTAAGTTAATCCGTCCATAACAACTTTATCTGCAATAAATGACATAGGGCTTTATGCTTTAGATTTTATTGCGTGCAAATATACAGAATTTTCTCAAAAAGTAAAAAAGCAGTTAACATCTTTTTTATACCACATACCTATCAAATAAAACAGCTGCTTGCAAGGAACGCCCCTCACAAGCAGCTGCACAATATCATTAAATAAATGATTAATTAGCCATTTCAGAAATGAACTTGATACGTACCAGACGAATTTCGTCTTCTGTATAGTCGTCACCCAGTTCATCCATTGCATCATCAATTTTATCAGTTACTGATTCCTTGAAATAATCATAAATATCCTGCATGTGGTCTTCATCCATGATTTCTTCCAAGAAATAGTCAATATTCAGTTTGGTTCCTGAATATACAATGGCTTCGATTTCATCCAGCAACTCACCAAATTCAATACCTTTTGCCACTGCAATATCATCCAAAGCTACCTTTCTATCGATACTCTGAATAATAGAGACCTTCAGCTTAGATTTGTTAGCTACAGTGCGCACTCTCAAATCTTCCGGACGGTCTATTTCATTTTCTTCACAGTGCTTCTTAATCAATTCGCAGAATTCCTGACCATAGCGTTTAGCCTTTCCAGCTCCTACGCCCGGAATATTCTGCAATTCTTCCAAAGTAACCGGATAAATAGTAGCCATTGCCTCAAGAGAAGGATCCTGGAAAATCACATAAGGTGGTACATCCAGTCTCTTTGCCATTTTCTTCCGCAAGTCTTTCAACATGGAATACAACACGGGGTCTACTGCACACGAAGCTCCACTTCTCATCGGAGTTTCATCTACCTCTTCTTCTTCAAAGTCTGCATCCTCAACTATCTTGAATAACTTCGGTTTTTTCAAGAACTTATGTCCTTCTGGCGTAACTTTCAATAAGCCATAGTTTTCCACATCCTTTGCCAGGTAACCAGCGATAAGAGCCTGACGAATGACTGCATTCCACAATCTTTCTTCCTCCCCCATACCTGAACCAAACACCTCTAAGTCTTCATGCTTATGCGCAAGCACTTCAGATGTTTCTTTACCCAACAATATATCGATAATATAATCTTGCTTAAAGTTTTCTTTTACGGCAATGATTGCTTCAATCACTGCACACAACGAATCCTGAGCCTCCACTTGTTTCTTTGGATTTAAACAGTTATCACAATTACCACAATTATCTTCCGTATATTCCTCTCCAAAATAATGCAACAAAATTTTTCTTCTACACACTGAAGATTCTGCGTAAGCAGCTGTTTCCTGCAATAGCTGACGTCCGATTTCTTGCTCTGAAATAGGCTTTCCCTGCATAAATTTCTCCAGTTTCTGCAGGTCCTTATTGGAATAGAATGTAATACACTGTCCTTCTCCACCGTCACGTCCTGCACGTCCGGTTTCCTGATAATACCCTTCCAAACTCTTAGGTACATCATAATGAATCACAAAGCGTACATCCGGTTTATCAATACCCATTCCAAACGCAATCGTAGCGACAATCACATCAATGTCTTCCTTCAGGAAAGCATCCTGATTCCCATTACGGGTAGCAGAATCCATTCCTGCATGATAAGCGCGGGCCTTAATGCCATTTGCCAGCAATATTTCAGTCAACTCTTCTACCTTCTTTCGGCTCAAGCAATAGATAATGCCTGACTTGCCTTCGTTCTGCTTGATGAACTTAATAATATCTTTATCCACATTAGCAGTCTTGGCACGTACTTCATAATAAAGATTCGGACGATTAAATGACGAACGGAATTCCGTTGCATCCATCATTCCCAAATTCTTTTGGATGTCCATCTTTACCTTTGGAGTAGCCGTTGCCGTCAAAGCAATTACCGGAGCTTTTCCAATTTCATTGATTATCGGACGAATCCGGCGATACTCCGGTCGGAAGTCATGCCCCCATTCCGAAATGCAATGTGCCTCATCTACCGCATAAAATGAAATCTTCACGTGTCTCAGAAAATCTACATTCTCCTCTTTCGTCAAAGATTCAGGAGCTACATAAAGTAACTTTGTCTTTCCAGCCATGATGTCGGCTTTCACCTGATCAGTAGCCGATTTTGTCAATGAGGAATTAATAAAATGAGCAATACCATCTTCCTCACTAAAATTACGCATAGCATCCACCTGGTTCTTCATCAGGGCAATAAGCGGTGAAATCACAATAGCAGTTCCATCCATCAACAGAGAAGGAAGCTGATAGCATAATGACTTTCCACCTCCTGTAGGCATTAACACAAACGTATCCTTTCCTGATAATAAGTTTCGGATAATCGCCTCCTGGTTTCCTTTAAAAGTATCGAATCCAAAATACTTTTTAAGAGCTGCTACTAAATTGATATTTTCCGCCATTGTTCTTGGATTTAGATTTTCATTGATTGTAGAAATTTTGTTTCCGCATGTAACAAAGTTATAAACAACTTTTCATATTACACAAATATTTCTGGGAATATTTCATCGGAAGCTTTTATTTTCTCACTAAAAAACCTTTACATTATGCCATTTGCAGACGGGAAACATTTGCCTTCCCCATTTGCTGCTTGGCGTAATCCAACGTCACCACAAAACGTTCGGTCTGTTGTGACGGAATTTCAAACATGACATCATTCATTATGGTTTCCACAATAGAACGCAAGCCACGAGCACCCAACTTGTACTCTATCGCCTTGTCGACAATATATTCAAACACTTCCGGTTCAAATTCCAGTTTCACCCCATCCATCTCAAACAATTTTACATACTGCTTGATAATTGAATTTTTGGGCTCTGTAAGAATATTACGCAAGGCCATACGATCCAATGGGTTCAAATAGGTGAGTACCGGCAAACGGCCAATGATTTCCGGTATCAAACCGAATGATTTCAAGTCCTGAGGAGCAATGTACCGCATCAAATTTCCCCGGTCTATTTTCACCGCTTCCTTCGCGGCACTATATCCTACCACATTTGTATTCAGACGTTGAGCGATTTTTCGTTCAATACCGTCAAAAGCACCTCCGCAAATAAACAGGATATTCTTAGTATTGACCGGAATCATCTTCTGATCAGGGTGCTTACGTCCACCCTGAGGAGGGACATTCACCACAGAACCTTCCAGCAACTTCAACAAGCCTTGCTGTACTCCTTCTCCGCTTACATCACGCGTAATGGAAGGGTTATCTCCTTTCCGGGCTATTTTATCAATTTCGTCAATGAAAACGATACCCCGTTCTGCCTCCTCTACATTATAGTCAGCCACCTGAAGCAAGCGTGTCAGAATACTTTCAATATCTTCTCCCACATACCCTGCTTCGGTCAGCACAGTCGCATCTACAATGGTAAAAGGTACGTGAAGCAACTTAGCAATGGTACGAGCCAATAATGTCTTACCTGTTCCAGTACTTCCCACCATAATGATGTTTGACTTTTCAATCTCCACATCATTCTTATCCTTAGGCTGAAGCAAACGTTTGTAATGATTATACACCGCTACAGCCAAATAGCGTTTTGCATCATCCTGACCGATCACATACTGGTCTAAGAATTCTTTAATATCCTTCGGCTTAGGGAGCTCAGACAAATTCAGATCTGTTTGCCCCTGTCCTTGATGATGCATCGCTTCTTTTACGATTTCGTGTGCCTGTTCTGCACAACTGTCACAGATACATCCGTTCACTCCTGTAATCAGGAAGCCCACTTCGTCTTCTGTGCGACCGCAAAAGCTACATCTCCTTTTCGAGTTTCTTGAAGTCCTTTTTTCTTCCAAAGCCTATCTAGTTTTTAAGTAAATCACAATGTTACAATGAAGGTTTACGAGATAGCACTTCATCAATCATACCATACTCTTTAGCCTCGGATGCCGTCATCCAATAATCACGGTCAGAATCTGCCCAAACCTTATCAAAATCCGTATGAGAGTGATCTGCAATGATTGTATACAGCTCTTTCTTCAGCTTCTGAATTTCACGAGCAGTAATTTCAATATCTGAAGCCTGACCTTGCGCTCCTCCCATCGGCTGATGAATCATCACGCGTGAATGAGTCAAAGCTGAACGTTTTCCTTCTTTTCCAGCTACCAACAATACGGCTGCCATAGAAGCTGCCATACCTGTACAAATTGTAGCCACATCGCTACTGATAAACTGCATGGTATCGTAAATACCTAAACCTGCATACACAGAACCACCTGGGGAGTTGATATAAATAGAAATATCTTTACCCGAATCCACTGAATCCAGATACAAAAGCTGAGCCTGCAAAGTATTGGCTGTATAATCGTCAATCTGGGTTCCGAGGAAAATGATACGATCCATCATCAAACGAGAAAAGACATCCAACTGCGTCACATTCAATTGACGTTCTTCCAAAATATACGGATTCAAGTATCCTGCTTGCGACTTGATGACATCATCAAGTACCATACTATTCATTCCGAGATGCTTGGTAGCATATTTTCTAAAATCGTCCATCATAATCCTTATATTAATTCTACAATATAAAAGAGGCTTTTAACCCCCTTTCTTCTGAAAAAACAAAAGTACAAAACACTTCTATCTTACAGAAGAAGTCAAGTTAAAAGCCTCCTTTTTTAGAATATTTTAGCAATCAATTTTGAGAGCCAAATTGCTTATTGAAACATTTTGTTGAATTCTTCTGCAGAAACTGCTTTGTGATTCAATGTTACCTGACCTTTCAAGATTTCAGACAACTTAGATTCAACCACGCGGTTCACCAGAGCTTCTACACTTTCACGTTTCTTCAACATTTCTTTTGAATAGTTTTCCAACAATTCATCAGGAACGTTAATCATACCATACTGAGCAAACTGTGCACGAGTAGCTTCCTTAGCCATGTTAGTGATGTCAGTTTGTTCTACCTTAATATCGTTAGCAGCTACCAGTTTTTCTTTGATCAGGTGCCAAGTCAGTTCTTCCAAGCTCTTTTCGTAGTTTTCAGAAACGAACTCTTCACCTTTTTCCTTGTTGTTTTCCAACATGATACGTTTCATCAGTTCATCAGCAAACTGAAGTTTGCCAACCTTTTCTGATAAGTAAGTACGTGCATCCAGCAAGAACTTATAGTCGCTGTCAGCTTCAAACTGTTTTGCAATTGTTTCCTTAATCTGAGCACGGAATTCTTCTTCGCTGTGAGCCTTTCCTTCACCCAATACCTGATCAAACAGTTCCTGAGTTAAGTCACCCGGAATCATACGAGTGATTTCTTCAATCTGGAAGCTGAAGTTGCCTTTGTAATTAGCTACTTCTTCTTTCTTCACTTTCAACAGAGAAGCCAACTCAGCTTCATTGTTATCGAAAGCAACTGACGGGTTAAATACCAATACTGTATTTACCTTTGCACCGTTGAAGATTGCTTTCTGGTCATCGTTCTTCATGTATGAAGGCATCATTACTGCACCTTCTACCTGCACACCACCTTCTTTTGTATTGCCGTTTTCATCCAGCTCAGCCAACAAACCTTTCAGCATATCCTTATCCTGATAGTCTTCAACCTTGTCATACTTAGCAGTACGCTGTCTGTACATATTTACCTGCTGATCTACCATTTCGTCAGTTACGTTAATATCATAGTAGTCAACAGTATCATTATTAGACAATTCTACATTGAATTCAGGAGCCAATGCGATATCGAAAGAGAATTCAAAATTCTCATCAGTTTCAAAGTTTGCGTTATTTTCCTTCGGCAGAGGAGTACCCAGCATGTTAACTTTGTTTTCACGGATATACTCACCTACTTTTTCCTGCAACAGCTTGTCAACTTCTTCCAGCAATACAGAAGTTCCGTACTGTTTTTTAATCAATCCCATAGGAACCATTCCCTTACGGAATCCAGGCATATTTACTCTCTGACGAAGAGTTTTCAGTGCTTTTTCAACTTTTTCCTGATAATCAGCTTTTTCAATCTGAACAGTAAGCACAGCGCTTACGTTGTCTACATTTTGCAATGAAATATTCATTTTCGACTTATTTATTTAATTATTAATTATTTCTCGTATTTACCAAAAGAGGTTGCAAAAATAATGTTTAATCTTTCAATAACCAAACTGACAAGCTAAAAAATCTTTACGGCTTCTGAATCCTTGTCAACCAACCAAATAAAAACGGCAGAAAGCATATCCACCTTCTGCCGTTCCTTATTATTTCAACCCGACTCTTGTAAATATCAAACTTTACGAGCCTTACTATTTTCCTCTTTCTTCACCTTCTGCAGCAAGTCTGAAGCAAAGATGAAGTTATTCAACCGCTCGTTCGTAGCATTGAACACCTCGTCTTTTGTTCCTTCCCATTCCTTGTGACCCTGATAAATATACAATATGCTTTCACCAATACCCATCACAGAGTTCATATCGTGCGTATTAATAATTGTGGTCATATTATACTCTTTGGTAATATCATGAATCAAATCATCAATTACCAATGAGGTTTTAGGATCAAGACCAGAATTAGGCTCATCACAGAACAAGTATTTCGGCTGCAAAGCAATAGCACGTGCAATAGCCACACGCTTCTGCATACCCCCACTGATTTCTCCAGGATATTTTGACTGTGCATCAATCAAGTTCACACGATCCAGACAAAACTGTGCCCGCTTCACCCGGTCACGGTAAGTATCATTAGAGAACATATCCAGTGGGAACATCACATTTTCCAGCACAGAAAGCGAGTCAAACAATGCAGCACTTTGAAAAATCATGCCCATTTCACGTCTCAGCGCCTTCTTTTCTCTCTTTCCCATGTCCAACAGATTACGTCCGTCATACAGAATCTCCCCGCACTCCGGGGTAAGCAACCCTACGATACATTTCATCAGTACCGTCTTTCCAGAGCCACTCTGCCCGATAATCAAATTGGTTTTCCCGTTGTCAAACGAAAAATTAATATCTTCAAGAACTGTACGTCCTTCAAATGATTTGCATATAGAATTTAGCTGTATCATCCCATCAACAATTGTGTAAGTATCAAATCTGAAAACAAAATCAAGACACTGCTTGAAACCACAGAATCCGTACTGGCTTTACCGACAGCAATAGAACCTCCTTCTACCGTATATCCAAAATAAGCAGACACACTGGCTATGATAAAGGCAAAAAATAAGGATTTAATAAAGCTACACCAGATATACCATTCCACAAAGCAATACTGTAAACCATATTCCAAATCCGTCGCATTCATGATACCGGCAAACCAGGCTGTACAGAAAGCACCTATCACTCCCGCAAAAATACTGAAAATCACCAGAAAAGGAATCATAGTCATCAATCCCAGAATCTTTGGAAGAATCAGATAAGAGGCTGAGTTTACTCCCATAATTTCCAGTGCATCAATCTGCTGCGTCACCCGCATCGTACCAATCTCCGAAGCAATGTTCGACCCAACCTTTCCCGCTAAAATCAAACACATGATAGAAGATGAAAACTCCAGCAGCAAGATTTCACGAGTGGTATATCCCACCACGAAACGCGGCATCCAAGGACTTTCAATATTCAATTTAATCTGAATACAAATTACGGCACCGATAAAGAAAGATATCAGCAGCACAATACCAATCGAATTGATACCCAATTGTACCATTTCATTCAGGTATTGCTTAAAATACATTCGGAAACGTTCCGGACGGGAAAATACACGCCCCATCAACATGAGGTATTTTCCAAGGTTTGTAACAGGCTTTATCATATTATTACAATCATGTTTGACGCAAAAGTAGTGCTTTTTAGCTATATTATAATAAAAGACAGGAGGATTTTCGAATTAAGAACCACAGAAGCCAAGATTTTTACTACTTTTGCACGACTGAACAGCTAACAAAAGGACAATGGCAGCACAAGAAAATCAAGAATCTACGACCGAAAAGTTTGAATTACCTTCAGACGGCAGAATGGTGCTACGAACCGAGAACCTGGTCAAAAAATACGGAAAACGAACAGTGGTGAGCCATGTTTCCATCAATGTGAAACAGGGGGAAATTGTAGGACTGCTCGGCCCTAACGGTGCGGGTAAGACCACCTCTTTCTACATGACTACCGGATTGATTGTCCCTAATGAAGGACATATTTATCTAAATGATAAAGACATAACTTCCTACCCTGTTTACAAACGAGCCCAAAATGGTATCGGTTACCTGGCACAGGAGGCTTCCGTATTCCGCAAAATGAGCGTGGAAGATAACATTGCTTCTGTATTGGAATTGACTAATAAATCACCGGAATACCAGAAAGAGAAACTGGAAAGCCTGATTGCCGAGTTCCGTCTGCAGAAAGTACGCAAAAACTTAGGGGACCAACTTTCCGGAGGCGAACGTCGCCGTACAGAAATTGCCCGCTGTCTGGCTATCGACCCCAAGTTCATCATGCTTGATGAGCCATTTGCCGGAGTAGACCCGATTGCCGTGGAAGATATCCAGCACATTGTCTGGAAGCTGAAGGACAAGAATATCGGTATTCTGATTACAGACCATAACGTGCAGGAAACACTTAGCATCACTGACCGTGCTTATCTGCTGTTTGAAGGAAAAATCCTCTTCCAGGGAACTCCGGAAGAACTGGCCGAGAACAAGATTGTCCGCGAGAAATACCTGAGTAACAGTTTCGTTCTGCGAAGAAAAGATTTCCAGCTGAAAGAAGTTAAAGAGTAACATAAAAAATAAGGAGTTTCTCATTCATACAATTGAGAAACTCCTTATTTTTTATCAATCACATTTAATTAAGAGATCCGGTTCCATCTGTAAAATTCAATGAAATAGTCTGTCCAGGATTAGCTGCTAAAGAATACTCTTCTCCTAAGTCTGTCCATCCATTATTTACAGCATTATTTTCACGATAGAAAATTGTTTCACCATCTTTCAATGTAAACTCAAGTCGCCACCAATCAGTGTCTGCTTTGATACACATGCGGACTTCACCCGTAGCAGTTAAAGCAGGAGACACAAAACTACCGTTTTTATCTTCAGGGACAGAGAACAAATAAGCATCATTATAATTCCAATCACCTACCGTATTTCCCAGCACATACACATTGGGGCTATAAAAATTCATGGTATACTGATAATCATCTCCATTCACTTCAGCAATCAAGTATACTATATACCATCCTCCTTTATCCACCTTAATATTATCACCACTGTCAGAAAGGCCTGCTCCAGCATTATCATTAAACTGATGAATCTTTGAATAACCATTCCAGTCTTGTTCAAACTTACCAAACTTAAATTCAGCACCTGAGTCAAAATAAACCATACTCCAGAATTCCCCAGCCAAGCCATTCACACTAACCATTGGTTTCCATGTACCCCAAGACGTACCGATACTTGAACCTACAAGATACATTTCTTCTGGAGGTGCTAAGGTAGAAACGACTTCTCCAAGTTTTATCTGATTAATTTTGATTACATTGGAAACTGAATTTCCCAATTCACTACCAGTAATTACTGCTGTAAGACGAATATACACTGGATTCACGGTGCCTATATAATTCTCCACATCCGGATTAGCTTGTTTCCACAATTCTACAATCGCAGCATTCAGTTCCGCAGGTTTCAATAAAACCGTAGAAGATGTATAAGTAGTAGACAGAACCTTATAGTTAGACTCTACCCCTTCAGCTTCATCAACAAATGTCTCCTCCAATGAAACCTGCACACTATAGGTAGTAGCAGCAGTAAACCCATAAGCAGGCTGTGTGCATGTCAGGACGACTGTATCTTGAGCTTCTCCTAAATCATAAAGTTTGTCTTCTGGAGTCTCAAGGACAAAAGTTTCAGCTTCATGCAAAACCGGATTATCTTCTATATCCGTATTACAAGCTGTTAATAACGGAAGTATACATCCGATTAATGATAAAATGGGAAATATTATCTTTTTCATATTACCAAAATTCTTATAAATTAATACCCTTCATTTTGATGCATATTATTGTTATTATTCAAATCTGTAGCAGGAATAGGATATACATTATAAATATCACTTACTGATTTTCCTTCTTTCACGCCACCTTTCCAGTCCCACAAATACTTATCAGTTGTAAAACAATCAAAACGTATCAAATCGCTACGACGTCTGCCTTCCAAATAAAATTCACGCGACCATTCATCCAATAAATACATCTCTGTTAGTTCATTCAATGTAGGTTGTTTGGTACAACCACGTTTCGCACGTAATGTTTTAATATCCTCCCATGCTAAACTTTTTTGATTCAGACGGAAGTTGGCTTCAGCACGGGTCAAATAAGCTTCTGCTAAACGGAACAAAGGTATATCCGTATCTGGATATTCTGTATGACTGGTAGAAGCCCCATCTGAGCGGATATTTTGCCATTTCACAATTGACAAACCACTCTGAAAACCAGTAATGGATTTCGGATCCATCGTTCTCTTTCCTCCACCTGCTCCAGAATAAAACATAGCCCGGTCATCTCCAGCTGCCTCAATCATATCCTGCGTCCGTACACCATATTGAGCATCCCATGAATCAATAGCCTCATCATTTGCAAAATCACTCTGTCCTGGTACCTCTACATTTTCAGGAATCATAGGCACTTCATCTTCATCAAAAAATTTATATACCAGCGCATTTCTTGCAATCAAGCAAGACCATCCATTAGTAGTACCCATATGTGGCATTCCACCCGTACGTGTGCCACAAATCAAATAAGTAGATCCTCCATAATTTCGAGTTTTCATACCATCCTGACGAATCGGAAGAATAATTTCCTTCATGGCCTTCTGATTTTCATCATTATCAGCCATAAACATCAATTTATAATCATCACACAATTCATAATATCCACTGTTAATGACTTTATCAGCATAAAGCTTTGCATTTTCAAAATCAGCCGTACCTGTATAAACCTCTGCATTCAAATATACTCGTGCTCTCAACAACCAATTGGCAGCTTTATCAGCACGTCCAAAAGGAGCTTGCCCCGGTTCGTACATATCGGCTACACATTCATCCAATTCTTTCTGAATAAAATCATACAAATCTTTTCCACCCTTTTCTACCGGAAGCTCATTATCAAAATGTTCTTTGAATGGAGCCTTACCAAATAAATCCAGAAAATAAGCATAATGCAAAGCGCGTAAGAAACGTACCTCTGCACGCTGACGTACCGATTCTTCATCTGTATTATCCGCAATCTGATCCAAGAAGAAATTCATTTGCGTAATGTCATAACCTAATCGCACATAAACCCATTCCGTACGCTGACTTGAAGAATTCCATGCTATATTAGTAAACTGAGGAATATCGACATTATCTTGCCACACCCATACACATTCGTCTGTAGGCAATTCCTGACAATTAAAAATAGTACGGTAAAAGCCCGATTCGCCTTCATCCTGTCCATCCAAATCCGGAGTTCCAGCAAGACCTTTCTGCCCTGTCAATCCCAACAATGCATATTGCTTAACAAAAGCTGCATCCTGATCAAAACTAGATGAACTTTGCGGGTCGATAGAACTAATGTCCAAATCATTGATACACGATACATTTCCCAATGAAACGGCCACAACCAATGCAGCTGAAAATATATGTTTCAAATAATTAGCTTTCATACATCTTAATGTTTTCATAAAATTAGAATTGTAAATTAACTCCTAACAGGAATGTAAATGCACGCGGATAAGGATTGGAATCAATTCCACTTTTCACTTCCGGATCCAAGCCTTCATACTTAGTAATAATAAACGGATTCTGCGCTGTTGCATATATACGTCCTCCGATACCTTTATAAGCAGAAGTTTTAAACAAATCTTTAAAAGAATAACCCAACGTAATATTATCACAACGCAAGAATGAAGCATTACGTACAAAGTAATCACTCATATAATATTCTCCCTTTCCTGTAAAACCAAGCGCAATAGCCTCCGCAGTTGTATTTGAATAAGCCGTATTAGAGAATAATCCTGAACTGCTTACATTTGCCTTATTTGCCAGGAAGTCATAATACACATAATTATTCAAGCTACTACGTAAAGAAAAACTAAAATCCCAATTCTTATAAATCATCTTGGAAGTTAATCCCATCATAAAATCCGCAGCCGGTTTCTTATAAATATATTTATCTGAACTATTTATAATGCCATCTCCGTTACGATCCACATACATATTTTCAATCGGGTTTCCATTTTCATCATATACCTGCTGATATACATAGAATGAATTAGCTGGATAACCTACCTTATTAACCTGCACCTTCGTATTATTACCTCTGGAAATTTTATCTCCTGTTTCTACATAATAGTCTGCATCATCACCGCCTGTCAGCTTGGTAATTTCATTATGATTCCACGTAAAATTATAAGTCACATCCCACATGAAGTCTTTTGTGACAACCGGTTTCACATTAAAGGCAAATTCTACACCATAATTTTTCAGAGAACCAATATTCTGTAACATCTGTGCATTGAAATTTGTACCAACAGGAATCTTCACACTGTTCAGCAAATCATTTGTTTCACGATAGTACCCATCTACATTACCCGTAATACGTCCATTAAGGAATCCAAAATCCAATCCCACATTATAAGTTGTGGTCTGTTCCCATTTCAGGTCTGTATTAAAGGCATTAGCACGTGAAGTATGATAATAAGTATCTCCAAAAGGATATTGCGCATAGTCATCGCTTACCACATACAAAGGCATATAAGCAAAATCAGAGGTCACATCCTGTTGTCCGGTAATACCCCATCCTAATCTAAGTTTCAAATCTGATAAAAAATTTACATCTTTCAGAAAATTCTCCTCTTTCATTTTCCAAGCCAATGCTAAAGAAGGGAAAGTACCCCAGCGGTTTCCGTCAGCAAAACGAGATGAGCCATCCCAACGCATGGTAAAAGTGACTAAATAACGATCCAGTAAAGAATAATTCAAACGCCCAAAATAAGAAACCAAAGTATTACGAGTAGCATAAGCTGTCTGCTCTTTAAGTACAGCATCATGAATCTCATCTGTATAACTGTCCCATCCGTTACCTACAGTAAAGCCATTGCGATGAAAATGCTGTTCTTCACCACCTGCCATTACATCAATTGTGTGTGCACCCAATGTTTTAATATATTGTGCATATACGTTATAAGACAGATTATACTTATACTCTGAAGTAGATGTATTATTTCCATAATAGTTATAGGCAAATGAATAAGGCGAATAAACGGTAGTCTGTGTACCATCTGCATATTCACCACCTAAACTGGCATGCAAACGTAAGTCTGGTAAAAAATGAAATTTATAATCCACTTCCACGTTCCCTACAAAATCATTGCTATTAGCTCTGTCATCCTTCTGTTCCAATGCTGCCACCGGATTCTGTGCCGTATTCTTGTTGGCTGTGTATTTCCAATTTGGATCTGAAAAGTCGGATGTAGCTTGTGCATTCTGGTAATAACCTCCAAATACATCATACATACTATCATCCCCATATACAGGGCGGGTAGGATCCATAGATAAAGCCCCTCCAATAGCAGCCCCGGTATCTGCATATCGGTTTTTTCCATTCATATATTTGGCCGTAATATTCACTTTCAAATGATCATCAAAGAAAGAAGGAGCTAAATTAACAGAAGCTGTAAATCTCTGGAAATTAGAAGTCTTTACAATTCCATCATTATAATTGTATCCCAAAGAAATACGATACGGTAAATTCTTCAATCCACCATTGATAGACACATGATGATCTGTACTTATAGCCGGACGGAAAATTTCATCCTGCCAGTCCGTATTGGCTGTGCCTAAAGAAGCCGGCAGTTCATCTCCAAAAATCTGTTGAGCGTAGGTACGATATTCATCTCCATCCAATACATCATATCGCTTCTGTATGGTAGAAACCGACACCGAACCATTATAACTAACCTTTGGGGCCTGCCCATTTTTTCCTTTCTTTGTAGTAATGATAATCACACCATTAGAAGCACGGGAACCATAAATTGCGGTAGCCGAAGCATCTTTCAGTACTGTAAATGTTTCAATATCCTCCGGATTAACCATAGAAAGTCCGTTTGACATACCCTTGATACCGTTATTATCAATAGCCAATCCATCAATTACAATCAGCGGATCATTGCTGGCATTCAAAGATGAGCCTCCACGAATACGGATCTGTGCACCTCCACCCGGAGTACCGTCATTGGAAATCACACTCACACCAGCTACCTTTCCAGTCAACATATCCTGTGCATTGGTAGTAATACCCTTACTCAGTTCATCCGGCTTGACGGCAGTCACAGAACCGGTAGCGTCATTTTTCTTCACCGAACCATAACCAATCACCACCACATCATCCAATACTTCCGTATCATCCTGAAGTGTCACATTCATTGTAGCTGCAGCTGGAAGTTCCTGAGTTTTATAACCGATAAAGGAAATGACAATCACATCTCCCTTTTTTGCTTCCAATGTAAAATTACCATCAAAATCCGTAATGGTTCCGTTCGTTGTTCCTTTCACCAGAATATTGGCTCCAATCACGCCCATCCCAGTATTATCTTTCACTACACCTTTCACGGTAAGTCCTTGTGCAAAAACTTGCACGGAAAGTAACATTCCAACTACCCATAATAGCAGGAATCTACTTACTACATTCCTCTTCATTTCCATATTATTAAATTAAAGTATTCCGTAAATTTTATACTAATACCTATTGAAAACCACTACAATCGTTACCCTATTATTATCCCGCTTAGTTACTTAATTTCTTTAATTGAGATAGCATATCCACCTCCCACAGCTGCTTTCAAATTCAACTTTGTCTTGTTCGTTACTTTCTTCTTAGTGATAGTATAAGCCTGCGGATTCTTATCCCAGCTTGCATCTTTGGCATCTGCATAAATCACGGCTTCATATTTCTTTCCCGGTTCCAGGAAATCAAGTGTCAGCTTCGATTCATGGCCGTTATATCCTGCTGTACATCCTACATACCAGTCAGTGGTACCTTTTGCACGACGGGCAATCGTCACAAACTCACCCGGTTCTGCTTCCAAATACTTCGTTTCATCCCAGTCGACAGCCACATCTTTAATGAACTGGAAAGCATCCATAAAGCGTTCGTAGTTTTCCGGCACATCGGCAGCCATCTGCAATGGGCTATACATCGTAACATAAAGTGCCAGCTGACGTGCTAGGGTAGTACGTGCATGCGATTTGTTATTCGGATTCATCTTGCTGCAATCCGGCTCAAAGATACCCGGCGTATAATCCATCGGACCACCAATCAAACGTGTAAACGGAAGAATAGTCGTATGGTTCACATTATTTCCGCCAAATGACTCGTATTCTGTACCACGTGCTGACTCATTACCAATCAGGTTCGGATAAGTACGACACAATCCGGTCGGGCGAACAGCTTCATGAGCATTTACCATGATTCTATAATCAGCAGCTTTCTTCACGGCATACAGATAGTGGTTTACCATCCACTGTCCGTAGTGATGTTCACCACGAGGAATAATGTCACCCACATAGCCGCTCTTCACTGAGTTATACCCATTGTCCACCATAAACTGGTATGCTTTATCCAAATGACGTTCGTAATTACGGACAGAAGCTGAAGTTTCATGATGCATCATCATTTCAATACCTTTACTTGCCGCATAACGATGAATTTCCTGCACATCAAAGTCCGGATAAGGAGTTACAAAGTCAAACACATAGTCTTTGCTCTTGCCAAACCAGTCTTCCCAACCCTGATTCCATCCTTCTACGAGTACCGCATTAAAACCATGTTTTGCCGCAAAATCGATGTAACGTTTCACATTGGCTGTATTGGCTGAGTGCTTGCCATTCGGCTTTGTCTGTGAATAGTCAGTCACCCCAAGCTTCACACTGGGCAACTCATCAGTATAAGCCCAAGTTCCTTTGTTGGTAATCATATCCCACCAGACACCAATGTATTTTACCGGATGAATCCAGGAAGTATCTTCAATCTTGCAGGGTTCATTCAAATTCAGGGTAATACGTGAAGCCAAGATATTACGGGCATCGTCACTCACGATTACGGTACGCCAAGGCGAGTTGCAAGGAGTTTGCATATAACCTTTATCTCCTTTTGCATCCGGAGTCAGCCATGATTCAAATATCATATTCTTATCATCCAAGTTCAAGCTCATGCAAGCATAGTCCACCAAAGCGGCTTCATGCAGATTGATATAAAGGCCATCATCCGTCTTCATCATCAAAGCCGTCTGTACTCCCGTAGGTGAAAACACGAACTGCGAAGAATTTTCCGTCACCGCCGTTTTCATTTTCTCACGAATCTCAGAGAGTCGTGAAGTCGTGTAGTCATATTCCTGCGTGTCATAATCTCCCGGAATCCAGAATGCCGTATGGTCACCGGTCATGGCAAACTGAGTATGTTCTTCCTTAATGACGAAATAATTCAAATTAGGTTGCTGCGGAAACTCATAGCGAAATCCCAGCCCATCATTAAACAAGCGGAAACGAATCACTATGTAACGGTCATTTTCCGGCTGATCAAGTGTCACTTCCAGTTCATTGTAATGATTGCGTATTTCACTTTCTTCTCCCCATACCGGACGCCAAGTTTCATCGAAAGTAGATGTATGCGTTTCTCTTACTTTAAAACCAGTCATCAAATTGGTCTTTTCATCCACACGTTCCTTGTCCTTACGTTCCGTCCATTCAAAACCAATCCTTTTTTCCGGATCTTCCCGTTTTAATTCCACCCCCAATGTACTGGGTTTTATCACAGGCTTGTTCTTAAAAGTTAACTCATAAACAGGAGCACCTTTTTGGTTCAAGCTAAAGTCCATTACCAGATTTCCATCCGGTGAAGTTAATTTCTGTGCATTCGCCCACAATGCACAGCAACACAAAGCTACAAAGGCAAAAGTTTTTCTTGTATTCATAAGTTCTTCGTGGTATTAATATTGATTAGATTTTATGTTTTTCAATTACTGAAAGCAAAATTATGCGTCACTTTCTCATCTTATTTTCACAAAAAGGAAAATATAAATCAAAAGAAACAATAATCATCTTATAATAAACCGATTAAGCAGTTTTACACGGTTTAAAAATAGAAACGTTTTAGAAGTTCAAAATGAGGTTTTCTCTTCCATCCAAGCGAAGTCTCTTACTTAAATCCACATTTTTTCCGGTCAATACGTCGAAAGCATTTTCTCTTGGAAGAATTTCCTGATAAGGAGTCAGGTCTAGTTCTTTTGAATCGTCCGTTCCGTTCATGATAACTACCACCGATTTACCATTAAACTCACGCTGATATACATACACTCCGTTTTGAATAGAATAATGCTTCAGACTACCTTTACCTATCACCTGATTTCCTTTTCTCCAATTTAGCAATTGACGGGTAAACTCAAATGCTTCATTTTCCAGTGCCATTCGCCCATTTTCTACAAAGCAGTTGCGCGTATCTCCTTGCCAGCCTCCCGGAAAATCCTTACGCAAATCACCATCACCCTTACCTTTATCACCGGTCATCAGTATTTCCGTACCATAATAAATCTGCGGAATACCTCTGGTAGTGAGCAGAAAGACCATGGCCTGTTTATAACGTTTCAGGTTCTTCGCCATTTCATCTGTCTGTGCAAAGCGGGAAGTATCATGGTTATCTAAAAAAGTCAGCAGATTCATCGGATTGGCATATACCAGATCTTGTGTCTGATAATCATAAAGCTTATACAACCCTCCTCCCCATTCACCGGTTTCTTCATCAAATGCCTGATTCATTAAAGCCTGCAAAGGAAAATCCATCACCGTAGGCAAGTTAGAATTCTGAGGAGCAGCCAGTTTACTGTCCTTCTGCCAATAAGAAACCAGCACATTACTATTCAACCAGGTTTCTCCTACAATATTGAAATAAGGATATTCATCCAACACCTCTTTACACCATTGACTCATAAAATCAAAATCCGCATAGGGATGTGTATCCTGACGAATACCATTGATTCCCGCATATTCAATCCACCAAATACTGCTTTGTATCAGATAACGAACCACATGACGGTTACGCTGATTGAAATCAGGCATTACAGAAGTAAACCACCCGTCAGTGGCAATCTTTTTTTCGTATGCACTGGCGTGAATATCCATTACGCTGGCCGTTTTAAATGAGGTTTGAACATAATTGGAACGGTAATTAAACCAATCTTTGGAAGGTTTGTCTTTAAACAGGTAATTTTCACTTCCGCAATGATTAAAAATCATATCCATCACTACTTTCAGATTCTTTTCATGCGCTTTCTCTACCAATGCACAGAAATCTTCATTACTTCCAAACCGTCTGTCAATCTGATAATAGTCTGTAATGGCATATCCATGATAGGAACCGCTTTCCATATCATTTTCCTGAGTAGGATTCAGCCAGATTGCTGTCACTCCCAAATCGGCAATATAATCCAAATGATTTGATATACCTTGAATATCACCACCATGACGTGCAAACGCATCAGCACGGTCTACCTTCTTTTCACGCATCCCGTCTACCACGTCATTTTCAGGATTACCGTTGGCGAAACGATCGGGCATAATCAGGTAAAGCACATCTTCTGAAGTAAAACCTTTTACATCTTCTCCTCTCCGCACACGCGATTTCAGTTCGTATGGAATCTGCAATTTCTTTTTTCCGTTTTTCAACAGGATTTGAAAAGTCTGTGCCTTTGCTTCCGATAAATCAAGGTAGAGCAACAAATAATTCGGATTGTCCTGCCTAACTGTTTCTTTCAGAAAAATTCCTTCGCCGGATACACTCACATCCGACAAAGCCAAATCCTCTCCATACAACAAAATCTGGAGTTCTGGATTTTTCATTCCTGCCCACCAGAAAGAAGGAGCCATTTTCTTTATTTCCATTGCCCGAGCAGTCTGTCCTCCTCCCCACGAGAAGAAGAATACAATCAATAAAATTAATGTATGTTTCATGATATTGAGGTTGAAATGTTTTTCAACGCAAAAGTAGATTCATGACAAAAGATTTCTTATCTTTGGAAATAAAATATAAACATATAAAAGAAGTAAACAGAAGGTTTACAACAAGTTAACAAAATTTTAAACAACTAAAATATAAATGATATAACATCAGATATTCAACTTTAAAACTATGAGATCTATACTTTTCCTTATATTGTTTATTGCAGAAGGCTGGTTCATCTCCATTTCCGCACAAGACTCCGAGCAACGAATCTTAGAGCAATTAGATAAAGCAATTTCCCAAAAAGAGAAATTTAAAAACGACAGAGAAGCTGTCATATCTCAAATCAAACAACGACTGAACTATGCCACAGACAATACCGAGCGTTATAAACTCTGTGGAGAACTATTTAATTTGTATCTACATTATCAGGCTGACTCTGCCTGCCACTATATTCGTCGTAAAGAATACTACAACTCTCTCCAGCCTCAACCGGAGAGAGACATCGAAATCTCTATCAATCGGGCTGAAGTAAGAGGTGTCATGGGCATGTACAATGAGGCCTTGACAGAATTACAAACAATTCACCCTCATGAGCTGTCTTCCCCCAACTTAGAATATTATTATTTCACCATAAGAGCCTGTTATGGATGGATGGCAGATAATACAGTAGACCTACACGTAAAACAAACGTATCTGAAAAAGACGGAACTGTATCGTGACTCCCTGTTGAAAATACTTCCTCAAGGAAGCAACCGTAACATTGTATTGGCAGAAAAAATGATATTAAGCGGGCAGGCAGATCAGGCTATTCCCATCTTGAATAAAGTGCTTACTTCTCCTTTAGACATGCAGGAAAAAGCATACGCATACTATACTCTTTCATTAGCATACGAAGCCAAGAAAGACACAGACATGGAAATCTATTACCTTGCTCAGACAGCCCTCATTGACCTCAATGCATCGGTTCGCGAATACGCGGCCCTTCAAAAACTTGCTCGCATGGTGTACCAGCAAGGTGACCCGGAAAGGGCTTATAATTATGTAAACTGCTCCATGAAAGACGCTGTAGCCTGTAATGCACGCCTGCGTTTTTTAGAGGTCACAGAATTCTATCCCATCATCGATAAAGCTTATTCCGACAAAAAGGCGCAAGAAAAACGGTTAGGAAGAATCCTGACTCTTAGCATTACCGGATTGGCTGTATATCTCATCCTACTGGCCTTTTACCTATACCATGGACTGAGAAAACTTTCTCTCATGCGAAAGAATCTCTCAAAAAGCAACAAAGAACTGGTAGCTCTCAACCAGCAATTGCAGCAGACTGGAAAAATCAAAGAAGTGTACATCGCCCGTTATCTGGACCGTTGTGTCAGCTACCTGGACAAACTGGAACAATACAGACGCTCACTTGAGAAATTAGCGATGGCTTCCCGCATAGAAGATTTGTTTAAAGCTATCCGTTCGGCAGACTTTCTGCGTGAAGAACGTAAAAACTTTTATAATGAGTTTGATAAATCGTTTTTGGAACTATTCCCCAACTTCATCCATGATTTCAACAACCTGTTGAATGAAGATGGAAAAATTGAACCTAAGCCCGGAGAAATCTTAAACACTGAGTTACGTATTTTCGCCTTGATTCGCCTGGGTGTAACCGACGCCAACCGAATTGCTCATTTCTTGGGATACTCATTAGCCACAGTATATAATTATAGAAGTAAAATCCGTAACAAGGCTAAAGGTGATAAGGATAACTTTGAACAGGAGGTGATGAGATTATAACAACATTATTTCTTCCGATTCCCCTACCAAATTCTTGCTTTTCCCCTTAAATATAATTACCTTCACCAAAGAGAATTCTCTGTTTCACACTGTGGGATACAAAAACCACAGTGTGGGATACATATTTCACACTGTGAAATACAAATCCCGCACTGTGAAACAGAGAATGCTTCAGTGTATTTAAAAGAATTGTTCTAACCCTTTAAATTTATTGATTCCAATGGCAGCTACTTACACCATGCAGGAAATGAAAGACCTGCACAACGAAAACGAGACCATCCTCTATCCGAGAATGATTATCAAGGGACAATGTTCTACTGAAGAGCTGATTGAAGACATTGCACATCACACCACCTACAACACCGGAGAGCTCCGGGGCATGATTATGGCCCTGAGGGATGCCATGGCCCGCGAAATGAGCCGGGGATATTCGGTCAAACTCGATGAAATCGGCACATTTACTCCTTCGTTAGGAATAACGGAAGGGAAAGAGGCCGAACAGCCGGAAGGAGAAAACCGCCGTAATGCCAGAAGCATCAAAATACGCAACATCAACTTCCGTGCCGACAAAGAACTGATTCGCAAGACGGAAGGGCACTGCACGCTGGAGAGAGAAAGCGGCACCAGCAGGCTGAAAACTTCACGTCACTCCAGCGAAAAACGGCTGAAAATGGCCCAGGATTTTCTGACCACACACCCGTATATGACGGTGGCAGAGTACATGGCCCTCACCGGCTTGAGCCATACTACCGCGGCCAGAGAACTTCAGAAGTGGGGAACAACACCTGAAACAGGCATACTCCCCAAGGGGCAACGCACACACAGAGTCTATGTAGCCGCCATAGCTAAAGAAAAAGACTGAGAGCAACATTTTATAAAGCAGCAGATAAAGAGTTTTTTTGTACCTTTGCAAAACCAACTTTCTTCACATGAAAAAATTATCTATTTTATTCACATTGATGGCCTGCTGCCTGATGGCATGCAGCGGCGGTCAGAAAAAGACAACCGATATGGAAACAGGAAACGAAACACTTGTACGTCTGGAAACGACCATGGGAAACATCACGGTCAAACTGTATAATGAAACTCCCAAGCATAGGGACAATTTTATCAAACTGGCGAAAGAGGGTACTTACGACAGTACGCTCTTCCACCGCGTAATCAAGAACTTTATGATTCAAGCTGGCGACCCACAGAGCAAGACAGCTACCGATACCACTACATTAGGTAACGGAGATGTAGGTTACACACTGCCAGCTGAGTTCAACCCGAAATTCTTCCACAAGAAAGGTGCGCTGGCTGCTGCCCGCTTGGGTGATGAAGTGAATCCGAACAAGGAGTCTTCCGGATGTCAGTTCTACATTGTGACCGGACGCAAATTCTCTGAAGCACAGATGATCAGCATGGAGAACCAGTTGAACGATGCGCGTTTGGAAACAGTGTTCAACGAACTGGCTCGCAAGCACATGAAAGAAATTTACAAGATGCGCAAAGCCGGCGATAACGACGGCCTGTTGGAATTGCAGGACAGCCTGGAAGCACAGGCACGTGGCATCGTAGCCAAGGAACCGGCCCTGAAGTTCAGCCGTGAACAGATTGCAGCTTATACTACCGTAGGAGGTGCGCCTCATCTGGACGGAGCGTATACCGTATTTGGAGAGGTGACAGAAGGTATGGACGTCATCGACAAGATTCAGGCTGTAAAGACCAACCGTGCCGACCGTCCGGAAACAGACGTGCGCATTCTGAAAGCAACCGTGATTGAATAATCTGATTTCCGCATGATTCAAGTAAACCGTTATACACTGGCTAACGGGCTGCGGATTGTACACAATGAGGACGACTCTACACAAATGGTCGCCCTCAACTTGTTGTACGACGTGGGAGCCCGCGATGAAGACCCGTCGCACACGGGATTTGCCCATCTGTTCGAGCACCTGATGTTCGGAGGCTCCCTTCATATCCCCGATTATGATACTCCTGTGCAGAATGCCGGAGGGGAAAACAATGCCTGGACCAACAACGACATTACCAACTATTACATCACCCTGCCGCACCAGAACGTAGAAACGGGATTCTGGCTGGAAAGCGACCGCATGCTCAGCCTGGATTTCAGTCCGAAAAGTCTGGAAGTGCAGCGCCAGGTGGTGATTGAGGAGTTCAAGCAGCGCAACCTGAACCAGCCCTACGGGGATGCATCGCACTTGTTGCGTGAACTGGCATACGAATCGCATCCATACCGCTGGCCGACTATCGGAAAGGAAATTGCACACATCGCTCAGGCTACACTGGAAGAAGTGAAAGACTTTTTCTACCGTTTTTATGCGCCGAACAATGCCATCTTGTCCGTAACGGGACATATCTCGTTCGAAGAAACCATCCGGCTGGCAGAGAAATGGTTCGGCCCGATTCCGGCACGGAACATTTCTCCCCGACAGCTTCCGGCTGAAAAGCCCCAGACGGCTGTACGCCGCAAGACGGTGGAACGGAAGGTACCGGTAGATGCCATCTACATGGCTTTCCACATGTCCAACCGCATGCATCCGGATTATTACGTGTACGACATGATTACCGACATTCTGTCGAACGGTCGTTCTTCACGGTTCATCCAATCGTTGGTGCAGGAACAGAAACTGTTTACTTCCATCGATGCCTATATTTCAGGCAGCCTGGATGAAGGGTTGCTTCATGTCACCGGTAAACCGGTAGAAGGTGTTTCTCTGGAACAGGCAGAAGAGGCCATCTGGAAGGAACTAGAGAAAATGAAGACCGTACCAGTGAGCGAACAGGAACTGGAAAAGGTAAAGAACCGCTACGAAAGCGAACAGATTTTCAACAACATCAACTACCTGAACGTGGCAACTAATCTGGCTTTCTTTGAACTGACAGGAAAAGCAGAAGACATCAACGAGGAGGTAGGAAAATACCGTGCCGTAACTGCCGAACAGATTCAGACGACTTCGACCCGTTGCTTCGTTCCCGAAAATTGCAGCATACTCTACTATAAGGCTATTTCATGAGACATTCAAATTACCGTGCACTCCTCTGGCTGGGCATTCCCATTGTCATCGGACAGATTGGAGTCATCATCTTAGGCTTTGCCGACACATTGATGATTGGGCATCACAGTACGCATGAACTGGCGGCAGCCAGCTTTGTGAACAACATGTTCAATTTAGCGATTATTTTCAGTACGGGTTTCAGTTACGGACTAACCCCTATCGTGGGCAGCCTGTTCGGACAAAACCGTTGTGAAGAAGTCGGGCGTACCCTGAAAAACAGTCTGGCAGCCAATACGCTGCTGGCCGCAATCGTGTGTCTGGTCATGGCGGTGCTTTATTGGAACATTGATAAATTAGGACAACCGAAAGAACTGCTTCCCACCATGCGGCCGTATTACCTCGTATTGCTGGCTTCACTTCCTTTCGTGCTGTGGTTCAACGGTTTCAAGCAATTTACCGACGGAATTACCGACACACGTATCTCCATGTGGATTCTGCTAGGAGGCAACGTGCTGAATATCATAGGAAACTACCTTCTGATCTACGGAAAGGCCGGATTTCCGGAATTAGGATTGTTGGGAGCCGGAATTGCCACCCTGACTTCACGCATCCTGATGGTTATCACCTACCTGATTCTCTTTTTCGGAACCTCACGTTATGCCACCTTCCGAAAAGGATTTGCACAGGGCAGCCTCAACAAGTCCGATTTCGGCTTGCTGAACAAATTAGGATGGCCCATCGCCGGACAAATGGGAATGGAAACGGCCTCTTTCAGCCTCAGTGCTATCATGGTGGGCTGGCTGGGAAGTACCGCACTTGCCTCGTATCAAATCATGATGGCAGTATCGCAGGTCTGCTTCATGATGTACTACGGCATGGGCTCGGCCGTATCGGTACGCATCAGCTATTTCTTCGGGCAGAACGACCTGGAGAATGTACGCCACACGGCCAAAAGCGGATTCCATATCATCCTAGCCATGATTGTCATCACAGGTATACCTATCTTCCTGCTCCGCCACTACATCGGCGGCTGGTTTACCAACGACGAAGCTGTCAGTCTGATGGTGGCACAACTGATTATCCCCTTCCTGCTGTATCAGTTTGGCGACGGATTGCAAATCAATTTTGCCAATGCGCTGCGAGGTATTGCCGACGTACGCCCCATGATGTTGTTCTCGTTCATCGCCTATTTCCTGATTTCCTTACCTGCAGGCTATCTCTTCGGATTTGTCTGTGGCTGGGGAGCCATCGGTATCTGGGCAGCTTTTCCTTTCGGACTTACCAGTGCCGGAATCATGTATTACCTGCGATTCAGATATAAAACGAAATCTATCCGCTAAACCATGTTCTCCACTTCTTTCAAAATCGTTATCGGCTACATATTGCTGGTGGGGCTTCTGATAGGAGCTTTCACCTATACCATGCAGCAGATGAACCTGCTGACTACTCCTACCAGCCTGAGAGACCAGCTCGACCATCGGCGCCACATCACTCACCGCATCATCAGCCAGCTGTATGACGCGGAAAGTATCGGGCAGACACTCCGTACTGGAAAGCTGAACGAGTATTATCACTACCTGAAAGCGATGAAAGAAGTGAACGCTTCGATTGATACACTGGAAACGATTCTGACGGACACTCTGCAGCAAGCCCGTCTGGACACCGTAAGAACCTTGTTACAGAACAAGCAATGGAATATGTATGCGGTGCTGGAAGCCATGCGGAATACGCCGACCGACCAGATATATCAGGAACAGCTCGACAGCCTGATAGCTCAACAGGATTCTTTGCTCAGTACGCCACACATACGCAGAAAAGTCATTACGCACCATAACTCCTACACCATTCATCACAAGAAGAAAGGATTCTTCAAGAGGCTGGCTGACGTATTCGCACCTGGAAAAGAAGATTCCACCCAGGTGAGCAACGTGATTCAGGAGGAATACACGGATACCCTGGATGAAGTGTACAGTCCGATAGATACCATCAGCAGCATGATTACAGGCATTCAGCACAAGGTATTTCAGACCCGACAAAAGGAAACCGAGATGCTAAACACTCGCATCAGCAGCCTGCGCGTCATTGGAAGCGGACTGAGCCAGCGTGTCAACCAGTTGCTGGAAAACATTGAACACGATGAACAGGAAGCCGCCCGCACCAAACTGATGCAGGAGGAAGAGATACGGAAAGAAGCCGCTGAAACCATGGCCAAGATTGCCATTGCCGCCTTTGTACTGGTACTGGTATTCTCCATTGTCATTGCACGCGACATCACCCGCAACAACCATTACCGACGGGAACTGGAAAAAGCGAAGTCGTATGCCGAGAACTTGCTGGTAGCCCGTGAAAAGTTGATGCTGACCATCACCCATGACATCAAGGCCCCCGCAGGTTCCATCATCGGCTACATCGATCTACTCATCCGCCTGGTGAACGACCGGCGACAGCAGTTTTATTTGTCGAACATGAAAAGTTCGGCACAACACCTACTGGCACTCGTCACTTCCCTGCTGGATTACCACCGCCTGGAAGCAGGTAAGATGGACTTACATCCGGTAGCTTTCAATCCGCACGAATTGCTGACAGATATTTATAACAGTTTCCTGCCCTTAGCAGAAAAGAAGCAACTGCAACTGGATTTCAAGGAAAAACTTCCGGAAACTCTCACCCTGGAAGGTGATCCGTTCCGCATACGCCAGATTGTGGAAAATCTGCTGTCGAATGCCCTGAAATTTACAGCCGCAGGAGGTATTACCCTACAGGCAGAATACCACGGTAATCAGTTTGTGTTCTGCGTATCCGATACCGGATGCGGCATGACAGCCAGTGAACAGGAACGCATATTCAAAGAATTCACCCGCCTGAGCAGTGCACAAGGACAGGAAGGATTCGGACTGGGATTATCTATCACCCGCAAGCTGGTAGAGCTTCTGTTAGGAAGAATAGACATCGAAAGTGCTCCCGGAAAAGGTAGTACGTTCAAGGTATCCATGCCTTTACCTTCCATTTCACCCAAACCAGCTCCCGGCTCAAAGGAACCGGCCATTACTCTTCCTAAAATCCATCTGAGAATTGCCATTATCGATGATGACCGGATACAAATGCATTTGACGGAAGCCATGCTACATAATGCCGCAGAAGAAGTGAAAGGCTTCAAAGTAGAAGCGGTATGCTGCGAACAACCAGAGGAACTTATCGAACAACTCAAGAACCGCACGTTCGATCTAGTATTTACGGACATTCAGATGCCTGCCATGAACGGATTTGAACTGCTTCATCACCTTCGTAACCAGAATTTTGCCCAGGCCCAGTCCATTCCGGTCATTGCCATCACAGCCCGAGGGGATATGAATGAGAATGACTTCCTGCAGAAAGGGTTTGCCGGCATGTTGCAGAAACCTTTCAACCAGTCGGAACTGAAGAAGGTGGTAAAAAATGCACTGCCCCACCTCACCGTATCGGACAATATACCTGACACCTCGCCGGTTCAAAAGGACACCCACGAAACTTCGCCACACACAGACCAGCCTTATAACTTTTCTCCGCTGACGGCTTTCTCGGAGGATGACCCGGAAGCTGCCAAAGAGATTCTGCGCACCTTTGCACAGGAAACACAAAAAAATATGGAAAAGTTACAAACTGCCATCAGCAACAAAGATATGGAAGCCTTGTGTGCCACCGCCCACAAAATGCTGCCTACCTTCCTGATGATTGAAGCACAAAAGGCCATTCCTATGTTGAAATGGCTGGAGCAGCAACGCGGCACACAGACCTATACCCCGGAAGCAGAACAAGCGGCAGAAGCCGTTATTGCAGAAACAAAGCAGGTGCTTGCATGCAAAATATTAAAAGACATAGAAGGGGTATCGTAAAAAATAGTATCTTTGTAAAATCAATTAAAGATATACGTACATCTATCGTCCAAAAATCCTTTTGACCATTAACTTGTAACGTTTGCAAACGCTGATAATAAAGGAACAGATAGAAGAACTTCGTGACAAGATATGGCATGCAATGGACAATTTAACAAACCAATTGATACCAAAACCATGAATACTGAATTAATTAACAGCATTACTCAATATGTAGAGAAACATATAGGTGAGTTTCATGCCAATCGAATAGCAAAACTACAATCCCTCAATCTTAAGGAACTCCTTTCTCGTAAGAATCCATATATGTTTAGAGCAAAGAACATAATTACAGCAGGAGAGATGGTAGAAAGTATTGCCTCCGCAACCATGTCATCAGCAGAAGAAAGTATTTTTGGAAACTGGATGGAAGGTGTTGCCATGTTTGTTGCTAACGAAGTATATGGTGGCTATAAGTCTTCCGCAGAAGGTATTGACCTTGAGTTTGATAAAGAAGGAGTTCACTATTTTGTCTCTGTAAAATCCGGTCCGGCATGGAGCAATTCCACTTCAATGAAAAAACAGAAAGAACAATTCCGTACAGCCAGACGGGTTTTCAATACAAGCCGAAAAACTGTTCCTACGATGTGTATTGAAGGTTGCTGCTATGGTAATGACAACAAAGGTTATAACGATAGTGATCACGAAAAATACTGCGGTGAAAAGTTTTGGACTCTAATATCAGGAGAGCCAACTCTATTTGTAGATATTATCGAACCTCTTGGCTCCAAAGCCAAGGAAAAAAATGAAGCATACTTCATTGAGTATAGCCGCATGATCAATAAGTTTACCCAAGAATTTGTACAAAATTACTGCAATGCTAATGGTGACATTGAATGGGAAAAAATAGTTCGCTTAAATGCTGCAATCAAAGTATCCAAAACTTCTAAAAAGGAATAAGCATGTTTTTCTTCTTCTTTGATGATAACAGCAATAAGCCAGACCACAATAATGTTTCAGAGGCTATTCTCTCCGTAATCAAAAAGTTAATGGATGGAGTGATGAATAACGTATTGTTCAAGCATCCTTTTATTGTAGAAGACTTTAGTAAAGACAAACCATTATATGCAGCTCTTGTGCCTAACGAAATTTGGAAGGGATCTCATTTTGAAAGACGTTTCACTACTCCTTTTGGAAAAGCTTGGCAGTCTCTGGCTGTTGCAGTAGGTAAAACCTACCATGGCCAATGCGGACAAGAGGTAAAAGTAGAAGGCCTTGTTGGTAAAGAAAGCTTGCGGAGAATACAAGAAGTCCTAAATAAACTAGAGACACGTGAATTATCTCCCAATTGGAATGAAGAGTTGAAATATATTCTTGAAGGCGGTGGTCAGCCTATTCCTGTGACCGTTATTTGTGATATCCTCGCAACCAACAACACAACAGGTAAAACTTATGCTTTTGAATTAAAAGGTCCTCTTCCCAACAGTGACCAAACCAAAGTCAGTAAGGAAAAAATGTTCAAGTTGCTTGCAATGCAAGGTCGTCCAATCGAAGAAGCATATTTTGCTCTTCCATATAATCCATATCGCATAAAGGAAAACTACTCATGGACTCTTCCTACACGCTGGTTTGATATGAAGCATGATCCATGCGTACTGATTGGAGAAGAAACTTGGAATTTAATCGGTGGAGAAGGAACATACCAGCTCTTCATCAACGAAGTCAACAAGTTAGGCAAACATTATAAAGAAAGAATATACAGAGAATACCTTGGCATTGAACCTCCTGAGGGATTTGACGTTGATATACTAAGATAATTTCATGGCTAATTTTTCATTTATAGATCTTTTCGCTGGTATTGGTGGATTTCGGCTTGCACTTCAAAGTGTAGGTGGTACTTGTATTGGCTTTAGTGAAATCGCCCCAGATGCCATCAATACATATTGTCAAAATTTTAAAGAGGACACAAGTGCCAATTTTGGAGATATTACCAAGTTGAAAACGCTTCCGGAACACGATTTCATGACTGCCGGAGTACCCTGTCAAAGTTGGTCTATTGCAGGGAAAAACCTTGGATTTGACGATGACCGTGGACAATTATGGAATGACACTCTATATCTCCTCAATAAAGTACGACCTAAAGCTTTTATTTTTGAGAATGTAAAAGGTTTGGCTGATCCAAGAAATGCAAAAGCACTTGAGTATATTCTAAATCGAATAAAGCAAGCTGGTTATTATTCAAAAGTGAATGTACTCAATGCATATGATTACGGAGTCCCTCAGACCCGAATCCGAATTTACATAATCGGTTTCAAAGAGAAGAAATATCTTGACAAATTCGCTCTTGCTCCAGCAACTCCCGGATGTATCCAATTAAGTGATGTTCTGGATGATTGTGAAGCCAAAGAATGTCGCCAATCAAATGACAACAATGCACGATGGAGTCTTTCTTGTAATGAGAAAGGCTTCAATGATTATTTCCTGTTCAATGATTTACGCAATGGTAGTACGACAATACATTCATGGGATATACAAGAAACAACAGACCGAGAAAAAAATATTTGTTATCTTTTGCTGAAGAACCGCAGAAAAGACAAATATGGCGAACTTGATGGTAATCCGCTCAATATTAAACATTTTCAAGAGCTCGATTCAAGTATTAAAGAAAGTGACCTAGAAGTTCTCGTAGAGAAAGGAATTCTTAAACGAGTGTCTTATCTTTACAAGGTACGTGAAGTCAGTAATGATTTATCGGATGATGCAAAATGGGTATTGAATCAAGCTAAAAACGGCATCATCAACTTTGACACATTAAAGTCGAGTAAGGAACTGAAAAAACGTAAAATCAATGCACTAGATACATTATTTATGCTTGAAGCAATAGGTGCCGTCAAATGTATTGAAGAAAGATATGATTTTAAAAACACTAAAATCAGCACAGGACTCGCTGGTATCAATCGTATCTTCTTACCAACTTGCAAGATTTATCCAACCTTAGTAGCAAGTGATACCAATGACTATGTGACCACGGAAAATCTCAACGCAGACAATATTGAGGATTTTCGTGCAAAATTCATGGAATCTGTCTACAGAGCAGGGAATTATAGACAAATTTCAAAACAAGAAGCGTGTCGTATTCAAGGATTTCCCGCAAATTTTCTTTTGCCTCCAACCCGTGCACGTTGGATGAAGCTCATCGGGAATAGCGTCGCAGTACCTGTCATCAAAATGCTTGCTAATGCCATAGTAAATACTGGTGTTTTTGAAGGACAAGAGAATATAACTGTCAAAAGAAAGCATAAAGCTATCCAGTTAGATTTACTCTCTCTATTCGAAGAATATGGAGAACATCCTATAACTGAAAACTTCATAGTTCATGATAATAATGATACCAGCTATGATAAAATGATGTCAAAACGAAATATAATTAAAGAAGATAAAAATGTTTTGATTTCTCTTGTCAAGAAAGATAATGAAAAAGCATTTCTTGATAAATCAGCAAAAGTTTACTACACTGGTAAAAAGTTTCCTACCACAGTTGCACTCAATAAACTTTTTTACTTCATGCCATATATCAAAGGAAAAGGTGTAAAAGATTTATGGTTAATCAAGGTTGCCCGACTTGGTTTCCGCAAAGAAGGAACTCCTCTAGAAGATAAGAATGACCTACGACTAGTATTTGAAATAGAATATGTTAGTCCAATATTCGATGACTACCAATCTGTAGAATTAAAAATTTGGAGAACTTTTACAGATTCAACAATATATGAGTTACTTAAAACGAATAAAAAAAAGAACTAATCTAAGTAAGAAATGTTTCAAAGTACTACGAAAGGGGTTCTTCATTTTGAGGACCTGTCACCTCAACAATTTGAGGATTTATATCGCAACATACTCCATATAACTGGTGATTATCAAGACATAAGAGCTTATGGAATAAAAGGTAGTGACGACGGTGTGGATATTTTTTGTACCGAAAAAGCGACTGGATTGAATTTTTTTATTCAGTGCAAGAGATATAAAAACCTACATCTTGCTGATTTAAAAAAAATAGTAAATCGTATAATAGAAGGTAACAATGATTATCAGGGGCATGTTATATCAGTGGTTGCCACGTGTGATATTAGCAGGGATGCGAGAGAAGGATATAAATCATACGCATTAGATAAGGGATTTGCAAAAGCATTTTTCATTGGCCTACGAGAGTTGGATGACATGTTACACCTTGAACAATTTGATAGACTAAAGGAACGCTTTTTTGGTGTTGCATTTAATCAAGAAAAAATAGCTCGACAAAAATTGAAATATGCAGAAGAAGGAGAACTTTTAGTAACAAAATTATTGAGAAAGATTGATTTTCCCAACCCAAAGATTCAAAAGGATATTATTAAAAATCCTTCTCGGAAATTTAATTATTCAAAAGTCATTATCAAGTCAATCTATGACAATGTTTATCCTTTTTCCAATAAAGACGACCAGCCATCATCTTGGTTTATATCCTTTTTGCATGACATATATAATAATGGAATCCAACTACACTTGGATGCATTTAGATATGAAGAAATTGTCGTAGATTGCTGTGGCAATTGGATGTTGAAAAAAGATTTTAATAATTGCCAAGACCAAAGCGATATCCTTGAACTAAAAGTGAATATTATTGGTAGAATACCTTATTACAATATCGCTAACATCAAAATGAATGGAGACGACTTCTATTCCGAACCAATAATCATCTGTGTGTTTGACGAAATCAGTGGCCCATTTACAGAAATATGTTACGAATTTCATGATTATGCGACTAACAAACGAATCATGCTCGAGAAAGGACAACGAGCCTGGATGTCCGAATACGACTTTTATGAATTAAAACAAAAAGTGAACATCTCTAATATAAAAAAGTAATAATTTTAGTGAGATTCTATTCCATGAAAGCGATTAACGGCTCAAACACAACCTGCTGATTTTGAAATAATTTATTTAATCAGCAGGTTTATTTTCCAATACTTCCATCCCTCAATTTAGACTCAAACATTCGTAAAGCATCCTTCATTGGAGAATACTTCTATTCTCATTCGTTCCATATCCTCTTAATTAAATCATTTATTATCCATACTATAGAAATTAATGTACCGTATTATTCACGACTGCGTTATAGATTATTTTTAATATAGATGCGAATTTGTAATGATGTGATTTATAGACTTAGCTTTCTTATAACTTTCCTATCTATCGTTTCTTCAAACAATCATCCTAAAACACTCATCTACCAATAACCTTTACTATATTTTCTGTTTATCACTTTTTTCACTATTTTTGTACCATCAATTAAACAAAAAATCACATGGTTCCGTCTATTTTAATCGTTGAGGATGATTTGACTTTTTCTACCATGCTAAAAACATGGCTGAGGAAAAAAGGGTTCGAAGTGGAGACAGCAAGTACGCAGGCCAAGGCACGTAAGCAGATTGGCACCCGCGACTTCGACCTTATCTTGTCTGATTTGCGTCTTCCCGACCAGGACGGACTAAGCCTGCTGTCATGGCTTCGTGAGCAGGGCAATCAGGTGCCCTTCATCATCATGACCAGCTATGCGGAAATTCAAAGTGCCGTACGCGCCATGAAGGAAGGAGCCACTGATTATATTTCGAAACCGGTACAACCTGACGAATTACTGAAAAAAATCAAAGAAGCTATTCATCAGGAGAAAACTCCTGCAGAAAGCGGAAAAGAAAAAAACGCTGCACAAACAGCTCATGGTTTTCTGGAAGGAGAAAGTGAAGAGGCTCGAAAATTATACAACTACGTAGGACTGGTAGCTCCTACACAAATGTCGGTACTGATTAATGGAGCCAGCGGAACCGGAAAAGAATATGTGGCCCACCGCATTCACCAATTGAGCAAACGTTCGGAAAAGCCTTTCATCGCCATTGACTGCGGTTCTATCCCTAAGGATCTGGCGGCTTCTGAATTCTTTGGTCATGTGAAAGGTTCGTTTACCGGTGCCTTGAATGATAAAGCCGGTGCATTTGAAGAGGCCAATGGAGGTACATTATTTTTGGATGAAATCGGGAACCTCAGCTACGAAGTGCAGGTACAATTGTTACGTGCATTGCAGGAACGACGTATCCGCCGAATTGGTTCTACCAAAGAAATCGAAGTAGATGTTCGTCTTATCAGCGCTACGAATGAAAACCTGAAAGAGGCCATTGCAAAAGGAAATTTTCGTGAAGATTTATATCATCGTATCAATGAGTTTACACTACAGATGCCTTCCTTGAAAGAACGTCCGGAAGATATTCTGCTGTTTGCTAACTTCTTTCTGGACCAGGCCAACCATGAGCTGGAACGTACATTGATAGGATTCGATGCAGAAGCCAGTGAAGCTATGCAGAAATATCCATGGCCGGGTAACCTGCGCCAGCTGAAGAATGTGGTCAAACGGGCTACCTTGCTGGCTCAAGGTGAATTTATCACGGCTAAAGATTTAGGAGAAGAAATAAACGAACGGAAAACGGTATGCGAAAATCCGGAAATGGAAGAAACTTTCGCCCTGCATGATGAAGAAACCGAAAAACACCGGATTTTAAAAGCGTTGCAACAAACCGGAAATAATAAAACCAAAGCAGCTACATTATTGGGAATTGACCGGAAAACTTTATACAACAAATTAAAGCTCTATCAAATTCCACAATAAACGTGTGGAAAATTTCCACACGTTCCACAATTATTCCGCAGCTTCTGTATAAGAATCCCTTCTACAAGGCTTTCTACGAGTTTGGCACGGGTTTTGTTTGTTTACTTATAGATAAACAAAGACAATGAACAACCAAAACAAACTAGGCTAAACCCAACCCCATAGAATAAAGTTCAGAGATTGTTTACCTCATTTAATTGAATTCTCTATTATTTTACAATCTCAGATAAAATGAAGATGCCTATGTGTTAAAAGAAGGGGACGCTGTGAAGCGTTTCCTTCTTATTTTTATTCCATACCGAAACCATTCCACAGATTGCCTGCAGGAAGAGGAGCTACCAAATCTATCGGTTCTTTGGACACCGGATGAATAAAGCGTACCCTACGGGCATGCAAGCAGATACTTCCATCTGGGTTAGAACGCGGAAAACCGTATTTCAAATCACCTTTAATTGGACATCCCATCTTCGCCAGCTGACAGCGTATCTGATGATGGCGTCCGGTCTTCAAATCTACTTCCAACAGATAATAGTTTTCTGAACGACCAATCAAACGATAGTTCAGTACAGCCTTCTTGGAATTTTTCACTTCCTTATCGTAGGCATACGACTTATTCTGCCTTTCGTTTCTGACCAGATAGTGCACCAGTTCTCCTTCCGTTTCTTTAGGCTGTTGCTTTACAATAGCCCAATACGTTTTCTTTACTTCGCCATTACGGAACATCTCGTTCAGACGGCTCAATGCCTTGCTGGTCTTGGCAAATACCACCAGTCCGCTTACCGGACGGTCCAGTCGGTGAGTAACCCCCAAAAAAACGTTTCCCGGTTTGGCATATTTCTCTTTCAGATATTGCTTCACGGTTTCCGACAAGGGAATATCGCCGGTCTTATCGCCCTGTACTATTTCTGAAGCAGTCTTGTTGACTACTATGATGTGATTATCTTCGTAAACTACTGTCATACACAAAAAAAATGAAGAACAGAGAATACTGAAGAAAACTCTCCCCTATTCCCCATTCTTCACTCTATACTAACATTATTACATTACATGTTCATACCACCGTCAACCTGGATGACCTGTCCTGATACGTATGAAGACATGTCAGAAGCCAGGAACAGAGCGATGTTAGCTACATCTTCCGGTGTACCGCCACGACGCAAAGGAATACGTTTGTTCCATTCAGCCTTCACTTCATCAGATAACTTAGCAGTCATTTCTGTAATGATGAAGCCCGGAGCAATGGCATTGGCACGGATACCGCGAGAACCCAATTCCTGTGCAATAGACTTAGCCAGACCAATCATACCAGCCTTAGAAGCTGAATAGTTGCACTGTCCTGCATTACCGTGTACACCTACTACTGAAGCCATGTTGATAATGCTTCCCTGTTTCTGACGCATCATAATCGGTGTACATGCATGGATGAAGTTGAAAGCAGATTTCAAGTTGACTGCAATCACAGCATCCCACTGTCCTTCGCTCATACGCATCATCAGACCGTCTTTTGTAATACCTGCATTGTTCACCAGGATATCAACAGAACCAAAGTCATTATGAATCTGTTCTACCACCTTTGCAGTATCTTCAAAGCTTGCGGCATTTGAAGCATATCCTTTTACTTTTACGCCATAAGCAGCAATTTCCTTTTCTGTATTCTGGCCGTTTTCATCAATAACCAAATCCGTAAAGGCAATGTTTGCTCCTTCTGCAGCAAACTTCAATGCAATGGCCTTACCAATACCACGTGCAGCACCGGTAACAATAGCCGTCTTTCCAGTTAATAATCCCATTTTCTTTATTTTTTAATTAAACGATATGATTATTTTCTTTTTTCTTGCACCCTAATGCGCCATACACAATCTTGGCCACATAGCGCCATCCCGTTTCATCGTCCAGCTCTTCGCCTATCTGACCGCGAATATAGGGCACTTCAATACCTTTTATACAATAATGCAAAATATCAGCTGTGATCTCCACATTGTCTATATCGAAAAGGTTCAGTTCCTTTCCCTCATGCAGTACGCGACGAAACAACGCTGTCTCCTTCCGGTCGAACTCCTTTCGCATGGCTTCTACCCTCCAAATATCCCGAAAGAAATCGGCTCTCAACGTTCCATTACGATATACCACCATTTTTATCGCATCCAGATGGGTCATAATCAGTTCCAGAATTTTCTTATCCGGAGATACCGGCTTGCTTGCCGCTTTCTCCATCTGAGTGGAAAGCATCTCCAGTTCCGACTCAACCACAGCCATGTAAATCTGTTCCTTACTCCTAAAGTAAGTGTACAAGGTCCGCCTTCCTTTCTTTGAAGCTTGGGCAATGTCATTCATCGTGGTATCTTCCACCCCCTTCTTCGCAAAAAGTTGTCGGGCAACGTCTACCAATTTGGCTCTCGTCTTTAATACTGTCATCTTTCCTTATTGCACAACTGATAAAAATCTGAGCAAAAGTACTGTTTTTCTTCATACTACACAAATATAAGGTGTCAAATTCATTTGAAAAAAGCCTCTTACCTTTCTTCCTATTTTTCAATTATACGACTTGGAATCTTTATTATTCTAAACAAAAGCAAACCTTTCTATATTTTTCGCATAAAGATTTGTTTATATGGATTTATCTCCGTATCTTTGCACCGCATTTAAGAAATAAACATCGCGGAGTGGAGCAGTTGGTAGCTCGTTGGGCTCATAACCCAAAGGTCGTCTGTTCGAGTCAGGCCTCCGCAACTACAAACAAAACATCGCGGAGTGGAGCAGTTGGTAGCTCGTTGGGCTCATAACCCAAAGGTCGTCTGTTCGAGTCAGGCCTCCGCAACTAGGAGAGAAACTTCAGGTTTCTCTTTTTTTATGCCATAATATACCCTAAAAAGGGTATTGCCTCCACTCTCTTTTCCTCCTACCTTTGCCCAAAAGAAAAAAATAAAGCAATTATGGCACAGGTAAAAAAACAACTTACAGAACTTATCGGACATACTCCCCTACTGGAACTTGAACGTTTAGAAAAGGCCCATAATACCCAAGCACGTATTATCGCCAAGTTAGAATACTTCAATCCCGGCGGCAGCGTAAAAGACCGCATTGCATTGGCTATGATTGAAGATGCGGAAAAAAGAGGCCTTTTGAAAGAAGGAGCCACCATCATTGAGCCCACCAGTGGAAATACCGGTGTAGGTCTGGCATGGGTAGCCAGCGTAAAAGGCTACAAAACCATACTCACCATGCCGGAAACCATGAGTATAGAACGGCAAAACCTGCTGAAGGCGTTGGGAGCTCAACTTGTCCTCACCCCAGGAAGCAAAGGAATGAGCGGAGCCATTGAAAAAGCCAACGAGCTGCGAGACAATACTCCTGGAGCAGTCATCCTGCAACAGTTTGAGAATCCCGCAAATCCTCGCGCACATATACATACCACCGCACAGGAAATATGGGAAGACATGGACGGCAAAGTAGATGTATTCATCGCCGGAGTAGGCACAGGAGGAACATTAAGCGGAGTAGGCGAAGGCTTGAAACAGCATAATCCACAAATTGAGATTATCGGTGTAGAACCGGATTCATCTGCCGTTCTTTCAGGCGAGAAGCCCGGTATGCACAAGATACAGGGTATCGGTGCCGGATTTATCCCCAAAACATTCAACCGCAATGTAGTAGACAGAATCATCCGCGTAACCGATGATGACGCCATCCGTACAGGAAGAGAACTTTCTCTCAAAGAAGGACTGTTAACGGGTATTTCCGCGGGAGCAGCCACCTATGCTGCCCTGCAAGTAGCCTCACAACCGGAGTATGCCGGAAAGAATATCGTAGTACTACTTCCTGATACCGGTGAACGATATTTATCTACAGCACTATTCGCATTTGAAGAATATCCTCTTTAACAAATCAAATACAATATTCTACCGTATTGACAATTCCCGCACGGAGCGCATAACGAATTGCTTCGTGCGCATTGTTTACTTCCAGTTTCCGGAAAATATTCTTACGATGGGTCGCCACCGTATATACACTCAGAAAACGCTCTGCTGCAATCTCTTTTGTACTCTTCCCCAAGGCCATAGCACGTAGAATCTCTTTCTCCGTTTGCGTCAGTGGGACTATCCTATTTTGCTCCTTTTCTTCTTCACGAAGCAAATCCTTCGCCTTACCACAAACAAACTGACATCCTCCGTTCACATCACACAGACATTGATTTACTTCCGCCAACGGCGCATCCTTCATCAACACATGAAATGACGAGCCCGCAAGCAGCATTCTACGCACAAAATCACGCCCCAACTGGTCACTAAACAATACAAAGTCAGCCTTCGGAAAACGCTCATGCAATACCAGCAACTGTTCCACCGAACAATCAAGCAAGGTATAATCCAGCACCACACATGCTTCAGGATACTCAGCCAACGATTCCGCCAAGGACTTCCAATCCAAAGCTTCCACATAAGCACATACCGGATACAATCCGGCAGCAATAGCCTTCATACCATAACGAGTCACATCTTGGTTATCTGCCAGAATTAATGTTTGCATATAAGTTAAAAAAAGAAAGCTCCGCAAAATTGCGAAGCTTGAAGTGGGCGTTGACGGATTCGAACCGCCGACCCTCTGCTTGTAAGGCAGATGCTCTGAACCAGCTGAGCTAAACGCCCGAATAATCTTTCTTTTTGGAGGTGGGCGTTGACGGATTCGAACCGCCGACCCTCTGCTTGTAAGGCAGATGCTCT